>Ga0247842_10000040_pt1 | contig 272694 bp, 241 predicted proteins | sample LaCruzMarch2015__3_FD_192411 | JGI IMG/M metagenome (GOLD analysis project Ga0247842, IMG submission 192411) | Freshwater microbial communities from meromictic Lake La Cruz, Castile-La Mancha, Spain - LaCruzMarch2015_19m | ecosystem: Environmental > Aquatic > Freshwater > Lake | place: Spain...
TGTAGATCCATTCTTCAAATATCTTCATTCTTAATCTATAAATCAGTTCGTTATTATCCATAAAGTACCCCCTTAAAAACTATACAATAAAGCGTTAAAACAGTCCACACCTTTCGGTAGTAATTCACCCTATGATTAAGAGTATAAAAAAGTTAGAAATAAGTGGGAATATTTTGCTTTTAAGATTGTTATATATATTACCTATATGTCAAAATACTATTCAATAATAACTAAAATAGTGAGCTTAATTGTACTTGCCGCATTTATCTTGACGCAGGCAGTGCCAGGCTATGCTCTGCGTGCTGAACAGGCTAGCGGTAGGGCTGTAGGCGATGAGATAACAAGCGTCTTAAAGTCTGATGGCAAAGCGGCAGCAAATGGGGATGTTGATGCAATATCGAGGATAGAGATTTTTAATGCTTTAGGAGTTGAGGCTAGATCTTGGAAAAAAGTTAGGCAAACCGCATCTTATATAGATTATGTAGTTACGCTTACTGATAATCGCATTGTTTACGTGCGCGCTGAATTGAATCATTCTGCGGCAAGTAAAGAAGTGCCAGATTTTATTGATAGCATAGTCAAAGATCCTGTACAGGCAAATGAAAAATTATATTTTTGTGAAACTATTGACGGCGCTTCAGAAACCATGCTTGGGGTAATTCCTATTGAACGGTTGTTGAGTTTGGAAGATAACAGAAATGTATATAATCAGATTATAAAGAGCGGGGCCTGCACAGCTGAGGATGTAATTTCAGCTGTTTTTGTAGAGCTTGCTTCGCAGGCGTTAACATCTTTATTAAACAGGCCCAAACCTCCCGATCTATTTAATCCTAAAATAGCAAACGCAGTTTTGAATTCTATATTAAAAGCGGTTGAATCTATGTTTCCTGATATTAGCACGGCAGATATAGAACGCGCAATAGAAGATTTTTTTAACTTAGATCAGCCGGATACGTCTAGATTGACAAATGTAGCAAGAACAAATGTTAATATTTTAAACCAACTTATTGGTGACAGAGTAAAATTTGCTTTAGTTAATCATAGCCAAGCCAAAAAAATATGGATAAGGATTGGCCAGGCACATATTCCGGCATTAGCTTCGCCTGGATCCGGAGTTGCTATTGACGCAATTGATGATATAAATTTTAGAACAAATTCAAAAAGCAGCGAGAAAAATCAGATTTTAGGTATAATCAGGAATTTAATAATAGCAGCCAGCGAAAGCGCTTCTGCCGAAGCCGCAGGCACTGCTATAGCAACGGTATCCGGTCAAGAGCAATATATGCAGGAACAGATTGCTATTATAAATTTACTAGAGATGGTGGAAGGTTTGCCTATTCCACAGCAGGATGGCGTCAGGACAATGTTTGGCAATAGCGTTGAGATAAAAAAACACTACGAATACATAATATACGCACAGCAGAGAATGGTTAAAGAAGTATCAGATACCGAAAGAGCAATTATTGATACTGAAATAAATGAAAAAAGTAGCCGGATAGTTGTGTTAGAGAGAGAAAACAGGTTGATAAGAACGAATCTGCCGGCTATAGTTTTGCAAGCTGTTAAAGATATGGAAGCCGCGAATAGAGGCATATCTGAAAAAGTGTATAGAATGCTTATGTTAAAGAAAGCGTCTAATTATCCGGGTGGGTTGACGGTTGAACAAGTGGCATTGTTGGACAGGCGATTAGAATCTTTGCGCGAGCGCTACAAAAATTTTGAAGTAGCCGGCAATACCAGATTGACAGGAGCTTGCTGTAAATTTGGCACAAGAATAAAGCACGAAGGCAGAAATATTGATGTTGGCGGTGATGGATATATAAGAATCAGAATCGGCGAAGATAAGTTACTTGTAGCTATTGTAGACGTAGGCGGGCATGATATTTATTCAGCTTTTATAAAGGCAGTTGTATTAAATTTGTTTGGTAACGATGCCAGGATAAATGAATTATGGCATTCTGAAGAATATAGCCAGCTCGATAGCGATGGAGAACGGCTGAAAAGGCTGGTAGAGGATCTAAATAAGAAAATATGCGCTATTTATGAAGAGACGCAAGATGATAGCAGGCTCGTTACAGCCAAAGCCGCGCTTGTTAATTATACTGATAAAAAGATATATCGTGTTCCTGCAGGCGGCGGCTTGATTTCTTTTATGGGGCTTAATGGAGAATTTGAGGAAAAACATATTCAGCAAAGCGGCCTGCCTTTAGGTATATATGACACAATAAATTATCAGTGCTATGAAGACCCATTTAATGACAAAGCGTATTTTATGCTTTTTACAGACGGCGCTTATGAAGACAATACTAGAAAAGAAGGTGGTATAGCCAGCAGAACGACAAATGTAGACCGCGGTTTGGATATGATATATGGCGCTGTTATGAGTTTGCCTTTAAGTGAAAGATTGGATTCTAGGAAAGTATTAAACGCAGTTGCGCGGTTGATGGAAAAAATAGAATTACAGGTTGACCCTAGCGATGATTACACGATTATAACTGTTCAGCTTCAGCCGCCTCTACATATAGTATCAGCGCGCGTTGAAGAAAGAAATCTCGCTGCGTTGGTTGTTGATGCAAGAGAAGAAAATTGGGCTAAATGGAACGCTAAACTAAGGTCAGGAGGTTTTACAACGGTTTTAACAGCGCATAATTTAGAAGAAGCCAGAGAGAAAGGTTATTTAGCAGTAGAAAATCTGGCACTAGTAGTCAATAATACAGGGCAATTAATAGATATTACTAAAGAAGGTTTAATTATACAACCGTTTGCCCTGGATGCTGCAGAAAGCGAATTCATCGCGTTATTAGAAAGCATATAAACTATTGACCCCTCCCGACGAAAATGGTATAATATACCCCTATGAATCCCAAGAAAATTAAAGCAATATCGCTTTTAAGCGGCGGCCTGGACAGCATCCTTGCTACTAAGATGATAATGGAGCAGGGTATAAGCGTAGAGGCATTGAATTTTACCACTGTTTTTTGCACTTGCACAAACAGAGACAGTTCTTGCTTGGCATCGCAGTCAGCGGCGAAAAAGTTAGGCGTGCCTTTAAAAGTGATAAATATCTCAAGAGAATACCTTGAGGTTGTAAAAGAGCCTAAGCACGGTTATGGAAGCAATATGAATCCGTGCGTAGATTGCCGTATATTTATATTCAAGAAGGCAAAAGAATATATGCAGGAAAACGGCGCTTCATTTTTGATAACAGGCGAGGTTGTCGGCCAGCGGCCTATGTCGCAGAAAAAAGATACAATACGCCATATTGAAAAAGAAGCAGACCTAAAAGGGCTTGTGGTCAGGCCTTTATCAGCAAGGATTCTTGAGGAAACTATACCTGAGAAAAACGGCTGGGTTGATAGGGATAAATTTTTAAATATTTCCGGCCGCGGCAGAAAACCGCAATTTGAACTTGCGGCAGATTTGAATGTGAAAGATTATCCTTGCCCTGCAGGCGGCTGTCTTCTGACAGACCCTGGTTTTGCCAAAAAGGCAAAAGACCTGATAAGCCATAATGAATTTACAGTTGAGAATATAAACCTCATTAAGTCAGGCAGATTTTTTAGGGTATCGGATAATCTGAAGGTAATTGCCGGAAGAAGCGAAGATGAGAATAAGAAACTTCTTCATATGGCAAAGGACGGAGATTTTATTTTTAAGGTTTTGCATAATCCCGGGCCTATTGTGTTAGGCAGAGGAGATTTGAATTACAATCAGATAGAAGTTTTAGCTAGTATCACAGCAAGATACAGCGATGCGCAAACTGATTTAGATGTTGAGGTAGAATATTTTAGTTTGCCGCAAGCTTCTAAGCCGGTTATTATCAAGGTAAAAAAATGCCAGCAGGATTTGCTGGAGAAAATACGCGTTTAAAGAAAAGAAAGGATATCAATATGGCACAAGATAAAGATTTAAGAGCAAAAGTAGAGAAAGCTTTTGAAAGTATACGCCCTATGCTTCAGGCAGATGGCGGAGACGTTGAACTTATTGATGTTGTTGATGGCGTGGTTAAGGTAAAATTAGTCGGCGCGTGCATGGGGTGCCCTATGTCAAGCATGACGCTTACCCATGGCATAGAGAAAAGATTAAAAGAACAAATACCTCAGATTAAAAAGGTAGAGGCGGTGTAATATGCAAGGCCCGTATAGCGAAAAAGTAATGGACCATTTTTTACATCCGCGTAATGTCGGAGATATGCCTGATGCGTCTGGCATAGGCCATGTCGGAAACCCGATGTGCGGCGATATAATGGAACTTTATATAAAGGTCGACGATAAAGACGTTATTTCAGACGCTAAGTTTAAAACTTTTGGATGCGGGGCTGCTATAGCCACAAGTTCTATGGTTACCGAGCTTGTAAAAGGCAAATCTATAAAAGAAGCTTTAGAGGTTTCAAATCATGCTGTGGCAGAAGCCTTGGGCGGCCTGCCGAAAATAAAGATGCATTGTTCGGTGTTAGCCGAACAGGCTTTAAGGTCAGCAATAATAGATTTTCTTAAGAAGAAAAACAGGCTTGATGAGTTTCCTGCGCTTAAAAATTATAAACTTGAAGACGTCGAACATGAGCATGGCCAGTGAGGCGTATCTATAGCCTTGACCATGATTTGTAATAGTGGTATAATATAAAATGAAGATAAATTGCGAAAAAGTAATAAAGCTAAAGAGTAAAATAAGAAAAAGTATCCTAAAGAAATTAAAACTTCAGAAGGAGGATTTAAGACGACAAAAAAGTTTGGCGATAAAAAAGAAGCTTTTTAGATTGAGAGATTTTAAGCAAGCCAAAAAGATTTTGTTGTATGCGGGAAAGCCTTACGAGGTCGACACTTTCCCTATAATTAACGAAGCGTTAAAAAAAGGAAAAAGGATTTTTTTGCCAGTGACGAATATAAAAAGAAAGAGATTATTAATATCTGAGATATCAGATTTAGAAAAAGATACTAAATTAGGGCATTTCGGGATTTATGAGCCTAAGGCTGGTTTACGTAAAAAACTGCGGCCTGAAGGTTTGGATTTAGTTGTGGTGCCTGGAGTCTGTTTTGATTCCGGGCATAACCGCATCGGCCACGGTGCAGGTTATTACGACAGATTCCTTAAAAACGTCCCGCGTAAAACGCCCAAGATAGGCCTTGCATTTGATTTTCAGGTGCTTGGTTCAGATATCCCCACTCTTTCCCACGATATTCCTGTCACTCGCATAATAACTAATTGAAGCAAAATTTGCTTCGCAAATTTTGGAGGATAGGACATGTTTAACCCATTATACATTTTAATAGGGCTTCTGTATGGCGCGGCCCTTTTTATTTTAGGCTATTTTGTCAGAAAAATTGCCGCAGCAAAGACTGTTGCAGGGGCAGAGCAGAGCGCTAAAAAGATTTTAGATGAAGCAAAAAGAGAAGCTGATAACAAGAGGCGCGAAGTAGAGCTGGAAGCCAAAGACCTGCGTTTTAAGATACGGGCAGAATTTGAGGAGACTAGTAAGGACAAGCGCCTGGAGCTTACTAATCTAGAAAAAAGATTAATCCAGAAAGAAGAGAACATAGAGCGTAAGGCTGAAGTTATAGACGCGAAGGAACGCGAATTAGGCCAGCGCGAAAGCGGGCTGCTGAATAAGGAAAAAGATGTTGAAAACGATAAGAGAGAATGCTTAAAATTAATCGCTGAAGAACGGCAGAGCCTGCAGCGTATTTCCGGCATGACTGCGCAGGATGCAAAGAAACTCCTTCTTTCTAAAATGGAAGAAGAGGCAAAGCAGGAAGCGGTTGTGATGATAAAAAAGATCGAGGAAGAAGCTCGCCAGGACGCTGATAAAAATGCCCGTGACATACTGTCGTTGGCAATACAGAGATGCGCGGCAGAGCACACAGTTGAGACAACAGTAAGTGTTGTCAGCCTGCCTAACGATGAAATGAAAGGCCGTATTATAGGCCGAGAAGGCCGTAACATACGTGCGCTTGAAATTGCAACAGGCGTTGATGTTATTATTGATGATACGCCTGAGGCAGTAACTCTTTCAGGGTTCGATCCGATTAAAAGAGAGGTTGCAAAGCGCGCTATTGAGCGGCTTATGCAGGACGGGAGGATTCATCCAGGCCGTATTGAAGAAATAGTTGAAAAGATAAAAGGCGAGATGGAAAACCATATACGCGAAGAAGGCGAGAAAGCTGCGTTTGATTGCGGGGTGCATGGCTTACATCCGGAATTAATAAAGATGATGGGAAGATTAAAATACAGGACTTCTTACGGCCAGAATGTTTTACAGCATTCAATAGAGGTCGCGTATCTTATGGGTGTTATGGCATCTGAATTAGGCGCTGATTTTAAGTTGGCGCGGCGCATAGGGCTTTTGCATGATATAGGCAAGGCAACCAGCCATGATGTTGAAGGTACACACATAAAGATAGGCGTTGATTTACTTAAGAAATTCGGCGAGTCGCAGGATGTTATTCATGCCGTAGAAGCGCATCATCAGGATGTTGAAGCAAAGACGCTTTACGGTGTTTTAATACAGGCAGCTGATGCGATAAGCGCGACCAGGCCAGGCGCGCGAAGAGAAACACTTGAAACATACATAAAGCGCCTGGAAAAGCTTGAATCAATAGCAGATTCTTTTGCAGGCGTTGAAAAGGCTTATGCGATTCAGGCAGGCAGGGAGATAAGGGTAATTGTTCAGCCTGAAAAAATAAATGACGGCCAGGCCGCGACATTAGCGCGCGACATAACAAAGAAAATAGAAGAAGGCCTTGAGTACCCGGGGCAGATAAAGGTTACGGTTATCCGCGAAACGCGCGCAGTGGAATACGCAAAGTAACAGGGAGTAGTTATGAATATCCTTTTTATCGGTGATATAGTAGGCTCGCCAGGCAGATTGGCAGTTAAGGAAATTCTGCCTAAATTAAGGAAGAAAAATAAAATAGATTTTACTATAGCCAATGCTGAAAATGCAGCCGGAGGCTCAGGCATAACGCCTGACATCGCCAGAGAATTATTTGATATAGGCGTGGACGTGATTACATCAGGCGACCATATATGGAATAAAAGAGAGATTTATGATTTTCTTAATGCCGATAAAAGGGTTTTAAGGCCTGCGAATTATCCAGCGAAGGACCCTGGCGCGGGTGCTACAATAGTAGAAAGTAAAGACGGCGTTGAGGTAGGCGTGATAAATTTATTAGGCAGAGTATTTTTAAGCGCAATAGACTGCCCATTTAGGACAGCGGAAAAACTTGTAAAAGAACTGAAACAAAAAACGCCGGTTATAATAATTGATATGCATGCAGAGGCTACCAGCGAAAAGGTAGCTTTAAGTAAATACTTAGACGGCTCTGTAAGCGCTGTTATAGGTACGCATACACATGTGCAGACAGCGGATGAATATATCCTGCCGAAAAATACTGCTTATATAACCGATGCCGGCATGACAGGGCCTTTTGATTCTGTTATAGGAAGAAAGACTGACCAAATACTTGAGAGATTTTTGACTCAGATGCCGACAAAATTTGAAGTAGCAACAGCAGATATAAGGCTTCAGGGCGCTATAGTAAATATAGATGAGAAAACCGGAGCCGCTTTGAAAATAGAAAGAGTCCACGAAAGATTAGAATAGGGCCAGGCCAACATGCCCAACGCCGCGTCTGTAAAACCGCACATATATACTGTCAGTGAAATTACCAAAGACGTAAAATTTCTGCTGGAAAATAATTTCGGCGATGTCTGGATAGAAGGAGAAGTTTCTAATTTTATCCTTCATTCATCCGGGCATATGTATTTTTCATTAAAAGACGCCAAAAGTATTTTAAAATGCGCGATGTTTAAGCGCTCAAATGATGCGCTTAAATTCAGGCCTAAAGATGGGATGCAGGCTATTTGTTTTGGCAGGATAAGTATTTACGAAGCCCGCGGTGATTATCAAATGATAGTGGAGCGCATGGAGCCTAAAGGCGTTGGCGCTCTGCAGATAGCATTTGAGCAGTTAAAAGAAAAATTATCAAAAGAAGGCCTTTTTGACGAATCGCATAAAAAACCTATACCTATTCTGCCGTCAAGAATAGGTATTGTTACTTCGCCCACAGGCGCTGCTATACGCGACATATTAAATGTTTTGTCAAGGCGCTTTGTAAATGTGAATGTATTAATTTATCCTGTTATGGTGCAGGGAGAAGGTTCAGCTGAACAGATTGCCCAGGCCATAAACGAATTTAATGATTTTAAAGACATAGATGTGCTTATAGTAGGCCGCGGAGGCGGAAGCCTGGAAGACCTTTGGGCATTTAACGAAGAGATTGTAGCAAGGGCTATTTATAATTCACGCATACCTGTAATTTCAGCTGTTGGCCATGAGATAGACTGGGTCATTTCAGATTTTGTTGCTGATATGCGTGCGCCGACTCCATCAGCAGCAGCTGAATTAGTTGTTGCCAAAAAAGAAGAATTTGTGTCAGCAATACAAAATAATCTGATACGTTTAAATACAGCCATAGAAAATAATCTGGAATTGCTTTTTTCTGAATTGTTAAACCTGAAAGAAGCATATGTTCTGCGCCAGCCTTTAAATGTATTGCTTCAATATCAGCAAAGGACAGACGAGCTGGCAAAGGCATTGTCTACAAGGGCTCTGCATTATGTTCAGATGGCAAGCCAGGAATTTAAGACTGCTGTCGGAAGGCTTCACGCGTTAAGCCCGCTTGCGATATTATCGCGCGGTTACAGCATAACGAAATTATTTAAAGACGGAAAAATAATAAAAGACTCCGCGCAACTTAAAAACGGAGATGAGATTATAACAAGATTGCATAAAGGCGAAGTAAAAAGTACAGTTGGGGGTTAAAATGAAAGAAAAAGAGCCTAAATTTGAAGACGCCATGAAGAAACTTGAAAAAATAGTGGATGAACTTGAAAATGGAAGCCTTGGCTTGGATGAATCGCTCAAAAAATACGAAGAAGGCGTTGCGCTTTCGCAATTTTGCACCAAAAAATTAAATGAAGCCCAGAAAAAAGTACAGATTTTGTCAAAAAAAGGTTCAGGCGCATTGGAGATGAAGGATTTTAAGGAAGAAGATAATAATGACGCAAATACTGCTTGATCAAATAAACAGCCCTTTGGATTTAAAAAAACTGCCTCCTGAAAAATTAAAACAGGCAGCGGATGAAGTCCGCCAGCTTATAATAGATACTGTTTCAAAGACAGGCGGCCACCTTGCGTCAAGCCTTGGCACAGTTGAGCTTACTTTGGCTTTGCATTATTTATTTAACGCGCCTGATGATTATATATTTTGGGATGTCGGGCACCAGAGCTACGCGCATAAAATTTTGACCGGCAGGCGTAATGAATTTTCTACATTAAGGCAGCTGGGAGGCATAAGCGGTTTTCCTAATAAATATGAAAGCAAATATGACCCCGTTACCTGCGGGCATAGTTCAAATTCTATTTCAAACGCGTTAGGCGTTGTTTTGGCAAGAGATTTAAGCGGAAAGAAACATAAAGTTATAGCTGTAATAGGAGATGCTGCTTTGGCAGGCGGCATGGCTTTTGAGGCGCTTAATCACGCAGGCCATTTAAAAAAAGACTTGATAGTAATATTAAACGATAATGAAATGTCAATAGCGCGCTCTATAGGCGCTATGTCAAAATATCTTAACAGGATTATTACAGCGCCTGCTTACAACAAGATAAGAAAAGAAGTCGAAGGCCTGGTAAAAAGAATCCCGCGCTATGGTTTATGGGTTTACCGTTCTGCCAGGAAATTGGAAGAAGGCCTGAAAAATTTACTGACGCCAGGGATATTATTTGAGGAAATGGGTTTCAGGTATTTTGGGCCTATAAACGGGCATGATATAGATGCTTTGATGTCCACAATAAAAAATGTCAAAGATCTTGACGAGCCTATTTTAATACATATATTGACTAAAAAAGGCAAAGGCTATAAGTTTGCAGAAGAAACACCTGATAAATTCCATGGCATAGGCCCGTTTTGTGTGGAGACCGGGGAGAAAATTGAAAAGATGGGGACAGGTTTAGAACCTGTCCCCATCTTTAAGCAAACATTTACCGAAGCCTTTGGCGAAAAGATGGTTTTACTTGCCGGGCAAAACCCTAAAATAGTTGGCATAACTGCTGCTATGTGCGATGGCACAGGCCTTGAAAAATTCGCAAAACAATATCCTGATAGATTTTTTGACGTAGGAATAGCAGAAGAGCATGCAGTAGGTTTTTCAGCAGGCTTAAGCTTGGGAGGGTTTGCCCCGGTTGTAGCAGTATACTCTTCATTTTTACAGCGTTCTTATGACCAGATAATACATGATGTAGCTTTACAGAATCTGCATGTAGTTTTTGCGATTGACAGGGCGGGTTTAGTCGGCGAAGACGGCCCGACTCACCATGGCTTGTTTGATATAGCATATCTTAGCGCTGTGCCTAATATGGTTGTTATGGCGCCAAAAGATTGCGCTGAATTGGGCGCTATGCTTGAGTTTGCAGTTATGCATAGCGGGCCTATTGCTATAAGGTATCCGAGAGGCGGCGTCATTGGAAATACCAATGTAGGGGCGAATAGCCATTCGCCCCTACAGCTCGGCAAATCAGAATTATTGCGCGACGGCAAAGATGTTGCTATAATAGCTTTAGGCAGTATGGTTTATCCGGCATTAGAGGCAGCTGAACTTTTGGCAAACGAAGGTATTCAGGCAGCAGTTGTTAACGCGCGTTTTGCAAAGCCTTTTGATGTAGATATGTTTTTAGGTTTGTCAGGCCGCATAAGCAGGTTTCTTATATTAGAGGAAGGTATCGTGCAAGGAGGTTTTGGCAGTAACGTGATAGAATTTTTTCATTCACAGAATAAAGATGTCAAAATAAAATTACTCGGGCTTCCTGATTTGTTTATTGAGCATGGGCCGAGAAACGTATTATTGGAAAGATATGGCCTATCAAAAGATTCGATAGTAAAAACAGCGAGGAAATTGTTCCCATGAAAACAAGAGTGAGATTTGCGCCAAGCCCTACTGGATATTTGCACATAGGCAGCGCCCGCACAGCGCTTTTTAACTGGTTTTACGCTCGGCATACAGGCGGAGAATTTATACTTCGCATAGAAGATACTGACCTTGAGCGTTCAAAGCAGGAATTTTTAGACGAGATTTTAGACAGCTTAAAATGGCTTGGCTTGAATTATGACAACGAACTTATTCTGCAGTCAAAGAGGCTTGATATTTATAGAAAAAAGGCAAAAGAATTGCTCGATAAAGGCCTTGCTTATGAAGCAGAAGGTGAAATTAAAGATAAAGAAGGCAATATCATAAAAGATTCAAAGCGCATTACCCAAAAAGCCATTATTTTTAAAGTGCCGCAAAATAAAACAATCAGGATAAATGATTTGGTGCACGGTGCTATAGATATAGATTCAAGCACTATTAAAGACCAGGTTATGATAAAGTCAGATGGTTTTCCGACATATAATTTTGCGTGTGTGATAGACGATGCTGATATGGGCATAACTACTGTTATACGAGGGGATGACCATATTTCAAATACACCTAAACAGCTTATATTTTATGAGGCATTTGGATATAAAGCGCCTGAATTTGGCCATGTGCCGTTGATACTTGGTAAAGACCGTTCGCGTATGTCAAAGCGCCATGGCGCGACAAGTATACGTGAATACAGGCAGGCAGGGTATCTGCCGCAGGCAATGGTTAATTTTATTTCGCTTTTAGGCTGGGCGCCAGGAGGCAATAGAGAAGTTCTTTCAATAGATGAAATAATTAAAGAATTTGATATCAGAAACGTTAAATCAGTAAACGCTGTTTTTGACATAGAAAAACTGAATTGGATGAACGGCCAGTATATAAACCAGCTGGACAGTAAAGATTTTTTAAGCCTGCTTTTGCCTGAATTGAAATCTAAAGGATGGGTAAATGATTCAACAGACAAAGACTGGCTCCTTAAAGTAGCTGTATTATTTAAGGAAAGAGCAAGGACTTTAACTGATTTTTTTGCCTGGGCAGATTATATGTTTAGTGAAGAAATAAAATATGAAGATGAGGCAGTAAAAAAGAGGCTTAAAAAGCCCGGCGCCTTAGATATATTAAAAAGCGCAAGAGCTAAATTCAATAAATTAGAAACATTTAACGCAGCTTTAGCTGAATCCAGCTGCCGCGAACTGGCAGAAGAGCTAAAAATAAAGGCAGCGGATATTATTCATCCTGTTAGAGTAGCGGTTTCAGGCAGAATGATGGGGCCTGGTTTGTTTGAGCTTTTAGATGTGCTTGGCAGGGACAAGGTTTTAAAAAGGCTTGAACAGGCAGAGAAGTTAGTGTAAAATATAACAGCATAAAAACTGCCCTGTAGTGTAACGGTAGCACGACAGCCTCTGGAGCTGTTTGTCCTAGTTCGAATCTAGGCGGGGCAACCAATGCGAGAGTGGTGGAACGGCATACACGTACGTTTGAGGGGCGTATGGCGAAAGCCTTGAGGGTTCAAATCCCTCCTCTCGCACCATCCTTTTTATCATGCAAAAAAACAACTGGATAAAAAGGATGATCCTGTTTCACCGGCTATCACATTCTAGTGAAACAGGACCTTTCAAACAAAACGTTTATGGACAAACCCTGGCATCTCTACATTATTAAATGCAAAGACGGCAAGCTTTATACAGGCATATCTAATAATGTTGAAAAACGAGTAGCCGCGCACAACAAGGGCGCAGGCTGTAGATTTACAAAGTACAGATTGCCGGTAGTTTTAGTCTATAAGGAACATTGTGGTACGAGATCAGCAGCAACACGAAGAGAGATAGTAATAAAGCGTTTTACAAAGCAAGAAAAGCTAAGTTTGATAGAAGGTAAGAGAAAATTTAAGAAAGGTCCTGTTTTGCCAGAATGAAATAGCTAGCAAAACAGGATCATCCTTTGCCGCAAGTTTGAAATAACTAGCGGCAAAGGATGGCCCCATAGTCTAGCGGCCTAGGACGTCGCCCTCTCACGGCGAAAACTCGGGTTCAAATCCCGATGGGGCTACCAGTAATTTCTCTCTCGTTCCATGATGAGAGAGGGACGAGCTTATCAGTTTTGAGCACTCATCTTTTTTAGTGTGTAAATTTTCTACGAAACCAGCCAACTTATCTCCAAAATAGAGCGATTTATCTCTGATTTGTCTTATTTTAGGGCGCGTGTAGTAAATGGTTTTTGGGCGATGTATTTTTTGGTTGCTCAAAATGGCAAAAAGGCGTATAATTGCTTACAAGTTGTTACATTTACTATCTTTAATTTGTTTTAGTCATAATAAAGTGTTCCCACCAAGTTTTAATGCCTTGTATATTTATATGCTAGTGATATGATAATAAGCAATAAGGTGGAAAAAGATCAATGAAGCCTACGCATAAAAACTAGCGCAATAACGTAAAAGCCGGGATGATGCCCGGCATTATTTTTACCCCAACAAGTACACTCGGAAGTTTTTTCGCGAACCGCAAATTTATAGGTTTCTTAATTACAATTGATGATTGATAAAAAACATAAAGATCCTCTTCATGGCGTTACTCTTGAAATGATTCTTACGTATTTGGTTGAAAAATACGGGTGGCAGGAGATGTCCCGGAGGATCAGGATAAACTGCTTTGCAAAAACCCCCAGCATTAAGTCCAGCCTAGTGTTTCTGAGACGGACTCCGTGGGCCAGGAAAAAAGTTGAATGCCTGTATATAATGGAAATAAAGAAATAATGGGTGTGTCAAAAGACCTTGGTGAGCAGTCGATCTGTAAGAAAAGCACTAGGAAAATACCATGCGTTTAATTATCCATCGTGGCGCACATGAAATAGGCGGTAGTAGTGTTGAACTGAGCACGCAAAAATCGCGCATTCTCATCGACTTTGGCATGCCGCTTGTGGATGAGAAACGCGAGCCGTTTGATGTAAATATTCTTCGTGGTAAATCCATAGCCCAGCTCAAAGAAACAAGTATTCTCCCCGACATCAAAGGCCTTTACCGCGATGAGCCAAAAGGAATTAACGCAATCCTTATTTCTCACTTCCAGCATGATCATTATGGCTTGCTTGATTACGTAAATCCTGACATACCTCTTTACATGAGCCAAGGCGTTAAAGCAATGATCGAAGCCTCAAACATTTTCATACATAACAAATCAGGCGAGTTTAATGCCAAGGCCGTGAAACCATGGAAGCCTTTCAATATAGGCGATTTTACGATTACTCCCTATCTTGTTGATCATTCGGGCCCTGACGCGCTCGCATTCCTTATTGAAACTAATGGTAAGCGTGTTTTTTACTCAGGAGATTTTAGAGCCTATGGCAGAAAAACCATTCTATTTGAAAATATACTTAAGAATCCGCCCAAGAATATAGATTATCTTCTCTTGGAAGGCTCAATGCTGGGGATGCAAGGCCAACTACATAAAGACGAAGATGATGTTGAGCGAAAAATAATAGAAATTTTAAAGGAAACGAAAAACATTGCATTTCTCTCTTGTTCGTCACAGAATATAGATAGGCTGGTTTCCGCTTATAGAGCCTGCCTTAGAACAGGCCGAACGTTTGTAATAGATCTTTATACTGCGTTCATATTGAGCAAACTGAGAAAAGTATCTAAGGGCATACCGCAATACGATAGTGATAACATACGGATAAAGTTTTGGAAATCGCATGTGGACAGTCTGAGTAAAGCCGGCTGTCGCGATCTTATATATGTATATAATAAACGGAAAATAGAGCTTCTTGAAATAAATAAAAAGAAAGACAAAATACTTATGCTTGTTAGGGATAATAGTGTTTTTCCGCTTACTCTGAAAGATTTATCCGATATAAAAGGCGCGAAGTTGGCCTATTCCATGTATGAGAGATACTTAACGGACGAGTTTAAGGCCAAATGTAACAGAAAAGGCATAGAAATAGAGCATGTCCATACAGGCGGCCATGTAACAGCAGAGGATCTGAAAACATTTGCCGATGCCATAAATCCTAAGGCGTTAATTCTGATACATACTTTTTACGGCGATAGCTACAAAGATTTATTTAATAATGTGAAGGTTTTAAAAGACGTCGAGGCGCTGGAGATTTGACAAGCCCGTGAAATCCGGCGATATGCTATATCTAAAATAGAAGGTATTTTGTAAAAGTTTGAAGATGTCTACCAAGCTAATCGGGAACCAGTTTTTTATACCAAAATAAAACAGGAGGTGTGTGTGAACATTTTAGTTTTAGTAGTCATGGCTGCAATGTCAATGTTTCTTATGGGTATTCGGATTGTGCGTCCTACGCACAGGGGGTTAGTTGAAAGATTTGGCAAGTATAATCGTTTTGCCAGCCCTGGGTTTAATTGGGTTATCCCGGCAATTGAAAAGCTCTACCAGATTAATGTTACCGAACAAATGGTGGATGCTGAACCACAGGAAATTATTACGAATGATAACTTAAACGCTAAAGTAGATGCCCAGGTGTATTTTAAGGTAAAGGCTACTGAGCCTGATGTTAAAAGTACGCAATATAATGTAAATAATTATCAATTGCAGATTGTGAATTTAGCCCGTACCACATTAAGAAATATTATCGGCACGCTTACTTTAAAATCCGCGAATAGCGAAAGAGGCAAGATCAACGCAGAGCTGCATAGAACGCTTTGTGAAGAAACAGCTAGTTGGGGCCTGGAGATTGTCAGGACAGAGCTTAAAGAGATAGATCCGCCTAAGGATGTTCAGGAAACTATGAATAAAGTAGTTAAGGCAGAGAATGAAAAAATCGCGGCAATTGATTATGCTACAGCAACTGAAACTGTGGCTGACGGACAAAAAAGAGCAGAGATTAAAAAGGCTGAAGGTATAAAACAGGCGCGTATCCTGGAGGCAGAAGGCGAGGCTGCGGCGATTAAACTGGTTAATGAAGCAGCAGAGGAGTATTTTGTAGGTAATGCGCAAGTGCTGCGCAAACTAGAGGCAGTTGAGAAGTGCTTACAGAATAATGCCAAGGTTGTGATTCCAGCAAATACTGAGCTGGTAAATGTAATCGGCGAAATGGCAGGCTTTTTACCTATAAAAAACAAATAAGACAAGCCAGCGAAGTAATTAGTGGTTAGAATTGGCCGGTAATTATAAAAGGTATTTCAGGTTATAGCATGGTTATAGAAAGCCATTCATGACTGATCAAACAATAACAAAAGACCATTTCCCGGCACACCTTGACATAAATGACGAATTTAAGTCAGCGTTTGACCTTATGGAGAATACCAAGGAGCATCTTTTCATTACAGGCAAAGCTGGAACAGGTAAATCGACTCTTCTAAAATATTTCAAGGCCAATACTGGCAAAAAGATAATCGTGTTAGCCCCGACAGGTGTTGCGGCAGTCAATATAGGCGGCCAGACTATTCATTCCTTTTTTAGGTTACCTCCAAAAATAATTCAAAAGAATACCATAAGGCGCCTTAGAGATAAGAGCCTGGTTGAGAATCTTGATATGGTAATAATAGATGAGGTGTCGATGGTCAGATCTGATCTTATGGACGGAATTGACTACGCATTGCGCTTAAACCGCGGCAAGATGAGGGTGCCGTTTGGTGGGGCCCAAATGGTATTTTTTGGAGACCTTTTTCAGCTGTCTCCCGTGGTTGAGAATGAAGCAAGGGAGTTGTTAGAAGAGCGGTATTCGAGCCCTTATTTTTTCAGCGCTAAAGTGTTTGATGATTGTAATATCAAGCCCATTGAGTTATCGACTATATACAGGCAAAAAGACAGTTCATTTATGGAGCTTTTAAACAGGGTCAGGAATAAAGAATATACTGAAGAGGACTTGGGCACATTAAATGAAAGGGCCAAAAAAGATATCGCGGTTTCTAATAAAGACGATACAGTAATCTTGACAACAACGAACAGCTTGGCAAACGCGATAAATCAGGATCGTTTATCAAAACTTCCAGGCAAAGAAATAACATATAACGCTAAGGCAACCGGAAAATTTGAAGAGTCAGCGTATCCAGCTGACACATCTTTAAAGCTTAAAAAAGGCGCGCAGGTAATACTAATAAAAAATGATCCTGCTAAACAATGGGTGAATGGCACGCTTGCAAAAGTTGTTGCTTTATCTAGTGATTCAATAGTTGTAGATATTAATGGGCGCGAATGCGATATCCCTGTTGTTAAATGGCAGAAGATTGAGTATAGTTACAATGAGGAAGAAGACAAGATAGAAGATGAGGTTGTAGGTGATTTTGAGCAATATCCCATAAAGTTGGCATGGGCTATAACTATTCATAAGAGCCAGGGCCAGACTTTTGATAAGGTTATAATTGATCTGGGCCGCGGCGCGTTTACTCACGGCCAGTTGTATGTTGCATTAAGCAGGTGCACAAGTTTAGAAGGTATAAGGCTTAAGCGGCCGGTGATTCATAGTGACATCATATTTGATCAGCGTATCTATGAGTTCAAGAACCGGTTCGCCAGTTTATTTTAATAGGTAAGAAAAGACTTATATGATTAAGCCGGTAATTGATTGGTTGGTATATGATATTTTTAATATGCGCCAAGGGGCCCTTTTTTCTGAAGCCATGGATTTTTTTCTTTATGACACGGTCAAGATATTTTTCTTATTGATTGTTATTATTTTCGCTGTTGCCATGATAAGGACGTTTTTCTCTCCGGAAAAAACCCGGATGATTTTAAGCAAAAGCCAAGGTTATTTGAGTAACGTGCTTGCCGCATTTTTAGGAATCGTGACGCCTTTTTGCTCATGCAGCGCAGTGCCATTATTCTTAGGCTTTTTAGAGGCAGGGGTTCCATTGGGGGTGACGTTCTCATTTTTAGTGGCTTCACCCATGATTAATGAAGTTGCGTTGGTTATGTTGTGGGGGCTCTTTGGTTGGAAGATATCCTTAATTTATATTTGCAGCGGGCTTCTTGTAGCTATTTTTTCAGGGATAGTGATTGGTAAGCTTAAAGTTGAAGAGCTGGTTGAACATTTCGACCGTAAAAAGCAAACGTGCTGCGCTCAATCAACTGGCACGGCGCTTGACGATAGGATCGTTTATGCTAAGGAGTATACAGGAGGCCTCTTAAAAAGAATATGGCCATATGTAATTATCGGCGTAGGTTTAGGGGCGTGGATTCATGGTTATGTCCCGGCGGATTTTCTTGCAAAGTATGCAGGCAAGGGGAATTGGTTTGCTGTGCCCTTAGTAACACTTATCGGTATTCCTCTTTATTCCAATGCAGCCGGCGTTATTCCTCTTATTAATGTGTTGACTGAAAAAGGCGTGGCTATGGGGACTGCGCTTTCTTTTATGATGGCAGTAACCGCGCTTTCGCTGCCGGAGTTTATCATCCTTCGAAAAGCTATGAAATTGAAGCTGCTTATAATATTTGCTTCGGTTGTGGGTGTAGGTATTATATTTACGGGTTATTTGTTTAATCTTATTCTGGAATAAGGAGAAATAATGAAGATAGAAATTTTAGGCGCGGGGTGTTCAAAATGTAAACAATTAACCGCGAACGCCGAGGCAGCTGTAAAAGAGCTTAATCTTAATGCGGAGATATCAAAGGTGTCGGATATAGATAAGATCGTAAAATTCGGCGTGATGGTGACGCCTGCTTTGGTGGTAAATGGCGCCGTGATATCAGAAGGTAAGATGTTGAGTAAGGACGAAATAAAGAATATCTTGGTAAAATAACAGGAGGGGGATTGAGGAAACTATTTCTCGTTTTTCTAGCGGTTGCCGTACTAAATAGTAGCGGTGTAATTCTTTCTTCGTTAGTTCAAGCAGCGGAGGATACAAAAGGCACTTATGTTGTTGCGTATTATTTTCACGGGACAATGCGTTGTCCTACATGCCATAAATTTGAACAGTATTCAAGAGAGGTTATAGAAACTAATTTTAAAGATGCGTTTGTATCGGGTAAATTAGAATTTAAGGTTATTAATATCGAAGATAAGGGTAATGAGCGCTTTGTGAATGACTACCAACTTTATACGAAATCGCTTGTTTTGTCTTTAGTCAGAGACGGCAAAGAAATAAAATGGAAAAATCTTAATAAGATCTGGGAGCGTGTTGGCAACAAGCAGAAATTTGTTAATTATGTTAAGAGCGCGGTTGCCTATTTTTTAAGGGAAGCTAAATGACAGAGCTGTCTATAGGTTTTATGTCGGCATTGTGGCTGGGGATTTTGACATCCATTAGCCCGTGCCCTTTGGCCAGTAATGTGGCTGCCGTTTCTTTTTTGTCAAAAAAGATAACGCGTCCGGCGCTTGTGTTCATTTCAGGATTGGCATATACGTTAGGCAGGATGGTTTCTTATGCGATTTTGGGATGGATTATCATTAGTTCTCTTTTAAGTGTCCCTCAAACTGCTCAATTTTTGCAGAAGTATATGGGCAAAGTTTTGGGGCCGCTTTTAATTGTTGCAGGGTTTATTTTATTAGAAATAGTTACTATTCGCTTGCCTGGGGTGCTGCTTTCGCAAAAAAATCATAATAGGCTTGCAGAATCCGGCGCGCCGGGCGCTTTTTTGCTTGGTTTTATTTTTGCCTTGGCATTTTGCCCGGTTTCGGCGGCGTTATTTTTCGGCAGCCTTATTCCATTAGCTCTTAAATCTAAGCTCGGCGCAATGTTACCATTTGTTTATGGAGTAGGTACTGGGCTTCCGGTATTAGTATTTGCGGTTGCAATTGCGCTTGGCATAACATCACTAAACCATTGGTTTAATAAAATCACAAAGCTTGAGTATTATATGCGTAAAATAACAGGCGCGATTTTTGTCATCGCAGGATTGTATTATGTAGGTGTTTATATTTTGCGGTTATTTTAGGAGAGAAAAAATGCAGGAGAGCATTGTCAAACGGCTGTCATTCTTGGATAGATTTCTGACATTGTGGATATTTTTGGTTATGGCAACAGGGGTTTTGTCAGGTTATTTTTTCCCGCAGATTGCCGGTTTTTGGAATAAGTTTCAGGCAGGAACGACTAATATACCTATTGCCATAGGCCTTATTCTTATGATGTATCCGCCGTTAGCCAAGGTTAAATACGATGAGATGGGGGATGTTTTTCGTAATTATAAAATACTAGGGCTTTCGCTGGTTCAAAATTGGATAGTAGGCCCCATACTGATGTTTGTTTTGGCAGTATTATTTTTGAGAGGCTATCCTGAATATATGGTTGGCCTTATCATGATCGGGCTTGCTCGCTGTATAGCAATGGTGATTGTCTGGAATGATTTGGCTAAAGGCGATACAGAGTATTGCGCAGGCCTGGTCGCGTTTAACTCTATATTCCAAGTGTTGTTTTATTCTGTTTATGCGTGGGTTTTTATTACGGTTATCCCGGCTTGGTTTGGGCTAAAAGGAATTGCGGTTAATGTGACAATAGCCCAGATCGCGCAAAGTGTGTTTATATATCTGGGCATTCCTTTTCTGGCGGGCGTTATTTCCAGATTTTCATTGATTCGGCTTAAGGGAAAAGAATGGTATGAGAAGAAATTTATTCCAAAAATAAGCCCCATTACTTTGATAGCGCTTCTATTTACAATCTTTGTTATGTTTTCTTTAAAGGGCGGATACATAGTGCGTATTCCGTTTGATGTGGTGAGGATAGCGATACCATTATTTATTTATTTCATCGCAATGTTTTTGATTTCGTTTTATATGGGGAAGAAATTCAATGCTGGATATGCCAAAACAGCGACACTTTCGTTTACAGCCGCAAGCAATAATTTTGAGTTGGCAATCGCAGTGGCAGTCGCTGTTTTTGGTATTAATTCTGGAGCCGCGTTTGCCGCAGTTATCGGGCCATTAGTGGAGGTGCCTGTGCTTATAAGTTTAGTAAGCGTTTCGCTGTATTTTAAAAAAATATATTTTAATGGATAATAATAAAATTTTATTTGTACAAAGCGTTTTTTAATTCCTCTAAATATTTCCATCGTTCGTATGCCTTTTCGAGCTCATCTAACAAAAATTCTGACCTAGCTTTGGTTTTTTGGATTTGCGCGGAATCTTTATTGTAAAAATTAAAATCAGCTAAAAGGGCGTATATCTCTTTTTGTTCAGCTTCCATTTTCTCAATTACGGACGGAAGGTTATTAAGTTCGAGCTGTTCCTCAGGTGTAATCTTTCGCGCGGCTATAGGTTTTTTGGGCTTAGTAGTTTCTTTTTTAGGTTTTATTTTTACCGGTGTAGGTACCGCAGGTTTTCGTTGGTTTAACCAATCATCATAACCACCGGCGTATTCATTGATTAAGCCGCCTCCTTCAAGGACTATGGTTGAGGTCACTACATTATTAAGAAAAGCCCTGTCATGGCTGACCAAAAGAAGCGTGCCGGAATATTCAAGCAGTAATTCTTCCAATAGTTCAAGAGTCTCGATATCCAGATCATTGGTAGGTTCGTCCATCACTAAAACATTAGAAGGTTTGGAAAAAAGACGCGCAAGCAAAAGCCGGTTACGCTCCCCTCCAGATAGAACTTTGACTGGTGTTCTCGCCCTGCTAGGAGTAAAAAGAAAATCTTGTAAATATCCTATTATATGCCTGGGTTTGCCGTTAATAATGACAGTGTCTGATTCTTTGCTGACATTTTCAGCGACAGTTTTGTTTTCATCTAATTGTTCGCGAAGCTGGTCATAATAAGCGATCTGCAGATTTGTCCCCAGGGTTACCTTGCCTTTTTGAGGCGCAAGTTCACCTAACAATAAACGCAATAATGTCGTCTTACCGCTGCCGTTAGGCCCAATTACACCAATTTTATCACCACGCATTATTTGAGTGGTGAAATCTTTGACCAAGCATTTTTCTTCATAGCCAAAGCCCAGATGAGAGATCTTAATAACTCGATGGCCAGAAAGGCCGGCTTTTTGCGTTTGCATGCGAACCTGGCCTATTGCTTTGCGCTGAGTTTTCTTTTCTTCCCTTAGGCGCTCCAGCGCTTTAACTCTGCCCTCGTCGCGGCATCGCCTGGCTTTGACGCCTTTACGTATCCAGATTTCTTCTTCAGCTAATTTTTTATCAAAATGTTCCCACCGCGCTTCCTCTATGTCAAGAGCCGCTTGTTTACGTTCAAGGAATGTTTTATAATCACATGACCAGCTGAATATCCTTCCGCGGTCAAGCTCAAGGATTCTTGTCGCTGAATTAGACATAAACATTCTGTCATGCGTAATAAAAAGAACAGTGCCTGGGTAATTAAGCAGGAATCCTTCAAGCCATAACATTGAGTCAATATCCAGATGGTTTGTCGGCTCATCCAGCAGTAAAACTTCAGGTTTAAGTACCAGTGCCCTGGCTAAAAGCGCCCTGCGTTTTTGGCCGCCGGACAATAGGGTAAAATTGCTATCAGGGTTAAGTTTCATCTTTGCGATAACTTCTTCAACAAAATTATCTAAGTTCCAGCTATTGGTATGATTAAGCTTGTCTTGCAAGGCGTCAAGTTGTCTTAATAATTCCGGAGCCTGTTCTGTTTGCAGGCGATGGGTAAGATGATGGTGTTGGCTTAACAACTCGGCGCGGGCCCCCAGCCCTGATAGGACAATATCAAAAACAGTCCCTGCCATATCAACTGGCACTTCCTGCGGCAGATGGCCAACCTGGATTCCTTTTTGCGCAATAACTCTGCCGTCATCAACCTGCTGTTGGCCAGCCATAACTTTCATTAAGGTTGATTTTCCAGCGCCATTACGGCCCAAAAGAGCGATGCGTTCGCCAGATTCTAACTGCAGATTTAAGCAATCGAAAATAAGCGGCCCGCTAAATGCAAGATTAATTTCCTGTAAACTGATTAATGCCATTTTGTAATAACCCTTTTTATTTGCACTATTTTACCTTAGATTGCAGGCTTTGTATAGAGGGAACTTTTAAATTGATTTTTCCCCTGTTGTTGTAGTATCCTATTCCTAATATATATACCCGCCAAGATTAAAAACATATAAAAATAGCAGAAAAAATTCAATGCAAATCTCAAAAAAATCATCCATACAATTTGTTATACTCATGGGCCTGATAAGCCTTCTTGCTGACGTTACTTATGAAGGCGCAAGAAGCATTAACGGGCCTTTTCTTGCAATTTTAGGCGCCAGCGCAACAGTAGTAGGTTTTGTGTCAGGTTTTGGCGAATTGCTGGGTTATGGATTACGGTTTTTCTCCGGATACTTTGCTGATAAAACTCACAGATATTGGGCTATATCAATAGCAGGATATTTTTTAAATCTTTTTGCTGTTCCGGCTTTGGCGCTTGCAGGCCGCTGGGAGATAGCAGCAGCGCTTATAATCGCGGAAAGAGTAGGCAAGGCAGTTCGTACGCCTGCGCGGGATGCAATGCTTTCTTACGCCACAAAGCAGATGGGCGCTGGCTGGGGTTTTGGCTTGCATGAAGCAATGGACCAGATAGGCGCGATGCTAGGCCCTATAATAGTAGCAGTCGTGATTTATTTTAAGGGTGGATACAAAACAGGTTTTGCGGTTTTGTTGATTCCTGCCATACTTGCAATGGTAGTGTTATTTATTGCGCGTTTTTTATATCCAAGGCCGCAGGATCTTGAGATAAAAACACCTGAATTTAAAACAAAAGGCCTTAATCCCAGGTTTTGGATTTATCTTTTTGGCATATCTTTGATTGCAGCAGGGTATGCGGATTTTCCTCTTATCGCTTATCACTTTAAGAAAATAGGCGTAGTTAGCGATAATTTAATACCTATATTTTACGCAGTGGCGATGGGTGTTGACGCTATCGCGGCGCTTTTATTTGGCAGGATTTTTGATAAGATAGGGATTTCGGTTTTGGTTTTTGCAGTATTGCTGTCGGTGTTTTTTGCCCCATTTGTATTTTTAGGGAATTTTTATATGGCGTTAATAGGCGCGGCTCTCTGGGGCGTAGGCATGGGCGCGCAGGAATCAGTAATGAGAGCGGCTGTTTCAGAGCTTGTGCCTTCTGAAAAGCGCGGCACAGCGTTTGGAATGTTTAACGCAGGTTATGGTATATCCTGGTTTTTAGGCAGCGCTCTTATGGGTATTCTGTACGACATTTCTATTCCATATGTAATTATATTTTCTGTTGCGGCGCAGTTGGCGTCCATTCCATTTTTTATTGCGGCAAAAGGCAAGTATAAGGCGGCTATATGAAAATACGCATAAAAATTCAGGGCGCTTTAGTTTTTTTGTCGCTGGGAGCAGCGATTTTGTTGTCAAACTTTTTATGCCCTCATTATAAAAATGAGGCATTAAATAAATTTTTAAGTTCTGCGGGGATATGCCTGGTTTTTATTGGTAGTTTAATCCGCGTAGCCTCAAGGGGCCAGAAGGCAGAGGCATCGTTAAATGGCCATGCTTTAGTTAAAAGCGGGTTTTACAAATTTTCAAGAAATCCTATGTATTTCGGGACTTTTCTGATTTCTTCAGGGGTAACCTTGGCGCTTTTTGAATGGTGGGTATTGTTTATATTTGCGGCAGGATACCTGTCTATTTATATCCCGCAGATAATTAAGGAAGAGAGAGTATTGTTTAAGGCGTTTGGCTCTGAATATACGGATTACTGTAGAAAAACTTCGAGATTTTTTCCGAAACCCATAGAAGTAGTTAAAACGAACGCGCGTAATTACCTGTATTTTAAATGGCCGTGGCTAAGAAAAGAACTTCAGCCTTTGATAGGGATAATCTGCGTTATTATCGCTATCAAGGCCTTTAGAGGCGCGCCCTGGCAGGAATTATTTGAGTATTTATTTATAATTTTTTCTGTTTGCGTTATTTTTGCTTTTTTGTATAGGAAAGAAGATGCGAAGTAAAGTATATTTTATAGGCGTGGAAAACCACGATACGAAAGAAATAATAAAAGACAAGTTTAATCGTTTGCTTGACGCCAGTGATATATTAGATATTGTTAAAAAAAATGACCAAGCAGCGATAAAACTTCATTTCGGCGAAGAGGGCAACACTGGTTTTGTAAAACCTGAATATGTGCGGCTTGTGTCTGACAGGATTAAGAAAAAAGGCGCCAAGCCAATTCTGGCTGATACTAATACTCTTTATTCAGGTAGAAGGACCAACGCGAAAGACCATATATTGCTTGCGCATGAGCATGGGTTTACCGAAGATATCACAGGGGCGCCTGTGGTTATTGCTGATGGGAATAAAGAAGTAATCACAAACGGTAAATTTGTCAAAACAGCAAAGATCGCGCCGTTATTTCTGGATGTTGACGCGATAGTAGCAGTAAGCCATTTTAAGGGCCATATAATGGCAGGTTTTGGCGGCGCATTAAAAAATATAGGCATGGGTTGCGCGTCAAGAGAAGGAAAGCTTGCGCAGCATTCAGACGTCGCGCCATTTGTCAGGTTTAAAAACTGTACAGGCTGCGCTGAATGTAAAAAGGTTTGCCCTGCGGATGCGATTATAATAACAAACGGTAAATCAAATATAAACAGCGCCAAATGTATTGGCTGCGCCAGCTGTATAGCGGCATGCCCTTATCATGCCATTGATATTCATTGGGAAGGCGGCGCCGGCAATATACAGGAAAAAATGATGGAGTATGCAAAGGCCGCTATCGGTAACAAGCAAAAAAAATCAGCCTTTGTGAATTTTGCCATAAAGATAACAAAAGAATGCGATTGCCTGGCAAAAGATGACCCCAGGATTTCTCCTGATATCGGGATATTTGCATCAGTTGATCCGGTCAGCATAGACAAGGCTTGTTTTGACGCAATAAAACAAGCATGCGGTAAAGATATATTTAAAGAGGCCTGGCCCGAGAGAGATTCTTCCAGGCAATTGGAATACGCGCAAAAAATAGGCATCGGGAATTTAGATTATGAATTGATAAATTTGTAATAATGTGGTAAAATACAAAAATTAGCAGGAGAAAATATGGCTAGAATAACATTAAAGGATGCATTGGCAAAGTCGCTAGAAATGGAAGAGGCTGGTTTCAGTTTTTATAATATTGCCGCTAAAAAAACCGCCAGCAGTACTGGCAGAAATATTTTTAAAGCGCTGGCAGAGGATGAAAAGCGCCATATAGAGGCTATAAAAAAGTATTCTGTTGGTGTTATAAAAAACAATAAAACACCAAAGTTTTCAACTGCTATGCCTGCGCACAAGAATATAAAAGAGAGGCTGCTGTTTGGATCCGGTGTCGTAAAAATGCTGGCAGGCGTGAACGCGGAATCTGATGAATTAAAGGCATATGAAATCGCGATGAAAATGGAAACAGACGGCTATAATTTTTACAAAAAGGCGCACGATTCAATAGATGACAGTAATACAAAAGACTTGTACGAATTTCTAATATCAGAAGAAAAAACCCATTACACGCTGATATTTGATACATATGAATACCTTAAAAATCCGCAGGATTTATTTTTCAAAAACGAGAAGCCTGTTATAGAAGGCTGAATGAAAAGGTAATCCCTCGTCACTGAACGTGATAGCATGTGACTCGGGATGAAATTTCACAACTAAAAAGAAAGGGGAAATTTCAATGTCACTAGTACCAATGAGGGCAATTTTACAAGCAAGTTTGGATGCGTATAAAGCGGGTTCGCAGTTTGCCGTAGGCGCATATAACGTTAACAATATGGAACAGATACAAGGGATTATGATGGCTGCCAATCAGACGCAGTCGCCTGTTATCATACAAGCAAGCCGCGGCGCGCTGAAATATGCGGATATGGATTATCTTAAACATCTTATGCAGGCAGCAGTTGAGTTAAATCCTGGTATTCCTGTTGCAATGCACCTGGATCATGGTAATAATCTTGATTCTGTAAAAAAATCCATAAGCCTTGGTTTTACGTCTGTAATGATAGACGGTTCGCTCATGGAAGACGGAAAAACCGCGTCAACATATGATTACAATGTCAAAGTTACAAAAGAGGTTGTGGAATACGCGCATAACTTCGGCGTAACAGTTGAAGGCGAGTTGGGAACACTTGGCGGCATAGAGGACGGTGTTGGTTCAGGCAAAATTCATCTGACCGATCCTGACCAGGTTGTTGATTTTGTGAACAAGACAGGCGTAGACGCCTTGGCTATTGCGATAGGCACTTCTCATGGCGCGTATAAGTTTAAAGAGGAGCCGAAACTAGCGTTTGATATAATAGAAAAAATCCGCAAGATGATACCAGATAAATTTTTGGTTTCGCATGGTTCATCAAGCGTGCCTGCCGAATTAATAGACATGATTAATAAATATGGCGGCAACATGAAAAAGACAATGGGTGTCCCTGTCGCGAGCCTGCAAAAAGCGATAAAGCTGGGCATGAATAAGATAAACGTAGATACAGACGGAAGGCTGGCTGTTACAGCTGCGATAAGAAAAGTTTTTACAGAGGCGCCAGATAAGTTTGACCCAAGGGATTATCTAAAACCTGCAAGAGAAGCATTGGCAGCGATTATAGCCCAGAGGATGAATGATTTTGGCACAGCCGGGCACATTAAAGATGTAAAAATGATCTCGCTTGCTGAAATGGCGAAGTTTTATAAAAAATAAATTATGGAAATGTTTCTGTACTTCTCTTCTATAATAGACAAGGAAGTGCGTGACAAGGATAATAAATTTGTCGGCAAGCTTTTTGACATAGTCCTAAAGCCAACAGAAGTATATCCTATGTCAAGCCGTCTGGTTATAAAAAGAGGTTTTTTTTCGCCTGGGTATGTAACTGTAAACTGGGATGAGAGCGTTGTTGAATGCGGTGAAGGCCTTGTAAGGCTTAAAATTAAAGAAAGTGACCTTAAATTTACGGCTTTCAGTAATAATAAAGAAGAGTTGACTCTGCGCCGTGATGTTCTTGACCAGCAGGTTGTTGATACTTATAATCACAATGTCATACGCGTAAATGATGTGCACCTCTTACGCGTTGAAAACAATCTTATGATAGCGCACGCTGACATAGGCTTGAGAGGCATTGTGCGCCGCCTTGGTTGGGAAAGATCTGTAGATTTCATAGTAAAGCTGTTTAACAAAGATGCCAAATATCTAAAAAACGAAATTCTCATTTCGTGGAAATACATCCAGCCTCTTTCAATAAATCCCGTCAGTATGACCATTAAAATAAACGCCCCTGAAAAACAACTACGCAATATTCCTGCAGCTGATTTTAGCGAGATAATGATGGACTTAGACCATAAACAGCGTATAGCCCTTTTTAAGGCGCTTGACCTTGAGATAAAGGCAAAGGTCCTTACAAATATGGATTTTCAGAATCAGAAGTTTATATTAGATGAATTAACTTCTAAGGAAGCGTCTGAAGTGCTAAGCCGCATGCCTTCAGATGAAGCAACAGATTTGTTGGAAAAGCTGCCGCAGGAGGACACAGATAAATTATTGTCTCTAATGGAAACAAAGACGTCAAAAAAATTGTCAGATTTGCTGGGATATTCAAGTGATGAAGCAGGTGGGCTTATGACAACAGATTATATAGCTGTTTATGCGAATATTAGCGTAGAAGATGCGCTTAAAAAAATAGAAGAGAGCCCCTTAAGCGTAGAAACCATACAATATGTATATATAATAGAGGAAAGCGGCAGGCTTGTAGGATCGGTGAATATTAAAAGGCTTTTGTCAGCTGATCCTAAAACAGAGATTACGAAGTTGGCGTTTGCTAAAACGCTTTACGTGAATATAGACGCCACTGTAAAAGAGGTGGCGTATTTTATGGATAAATATAAATGCCATGCGATACCAGTAATAGATAAAAGCGGTATTTTAAAAGGCATAATAACCATAGATGATATTTTAAGCCAGGTAATTACTATGGCGTGGGGCAGGTTAAAACGCAGGAAGCTCAAGAGAAAGATCTAAATGGAAAAAAAGAAGATTAGCCTGTGGGCTAAAATTGTAATATTTTTATCCGTAATGGGGCCTGGTATAATAACTGCGAATGTTGATAACGATGCAGGCGGTATTACAACATACTCTGTCTGCGGCGCTCATTTTGGCTATTCAATGATTTGGTCTTTGATACCAATACTTATAGCCCTTGCTGTGATTCAGGAAATGTCGAATCGCATGGGTGTTGTGACAGGTAAAGGGCTGGCGGATTTAATAAGAGAAGAATTCGGCGTAAAAATTACATTTTACGCTATGGTTGTTTTAATATTGGCGAATCTCGGAAATGCTATGGCTGAATTTGCCGGTATTGCCGCGGCAAGCGAATTATTTGGCATAAGCAAATATATAACTGTGCCTTTGTGCGCTTTGTTTGTGTGGTGGCTTGTATTAAAAGGCACTTATAAAACTGTAGAAAAAATATTTTTGGGCGCGTGCGTTTTTTATATTTCATATATATTATCTGGTTTTTTGGCAAAACCAGAATGGAATCAGGTTTTACACGAGTCTATAAGGCCGTCTTTTGAATTTAATAAACAATTTATTTTTATGCTCGTAGGTGTTGTAGGCACAACAATAGCGCCTTGGATGCAGTTTTATCAGCAGGCAGCTGTTGTGGAAAAAGGCGTAAAGATAGAGGATTATAATTATAGCAAGCTGGATACAATTGTCGGCGCGTTTGTAGTTAATATCATAGCGTTTTTTATAATAGTTGTATGCGCGGCGACTTTATTCAAACAAGGCATTAGAATAGAGACCGCAAAAGATGCGGCTATAGCGCTTAAACCGTTAGCAGGAAATTATTGTTATCTTTTGTTTGCGTTTGGTTTATTTAACGCGTCATTATTTGCGGCGTCAATATTGCCGCTTTCAACCGCATATTCTGTGTGCGAGGGCATGGGTTGGGATACAGGAGTTAATAAACGCTTTAAAGAGGCGCCGCAATTTTATTCTTTGTATGCAGGTATAATAATAATCTCGGCTTTTATAATTTTATTGCCCAAAGTTCCGCTGATACCTATTATGCTTATTTCGCAGGTAGCGAATGGCGTTTTACTGCCTTTTATACTTATTTTTATGACGCTTTTGATTAACAATAAACGCCTTATGGGAGCGCATGTCAATAGCAAGCTTTACAATGCTATATGTTGGACTGTTGTTGTTGTAATGATAGCCCTGTCGTCATTTTTGTTCTTCTCGGTATTCTTCCATTAATGCATACTATAAAAATCACAAAAAAAGGCCAAGCGTGGTTTAATACCGGCCATCCGTGGGTTTATAAAGATGATATAACCGATAATCGTAGGGGCGTATTGCAATACGCCCCTACATCTGCCGATTGTATTGTTAACGTTGTCTCCGAATCCGATAAATTTCTTGCCAAGGCATTTTATAATCCAAAATCCCAGATAGCTCTGCGCATAATTACAAAAAAAGAAGAGAATATTAACAGAGATTTTTGGGCCAGCCGCATAAAAAAAGCGATTGATTACAGAAAAAATATTATTAAAGATACAAATACCTATAGGCTTATATTTTCAGAATCAGATGTTATGCCAGGCCTTGTAGCGGATATTTATGGCAGTGTTTTAGTTATGCAGATTAGTTCTTTGGGCATGGAGATGTTAAAAGAAGAAATTGCTGATATATTAAAAGAAATTTTTAGGCCGGACGCTATAATTTTAAGAAATGATTTGCCTGTAAGAAAATTTGAAGGCTTAAAAGAAGAAAAGATAATTTTATTCGGCCCAAAACCGGATTTAATAGAAGTTTATGATGGAGAAATCAGGTATTTAGCGGATGTTTTAGAAGGCCACAAAACAGGCATGTATTTAGATCAAAGGGAAAACAGGTTTGTGGTTGCGAATATCGTAGGGGCGGGGTTACCCCGCCCCTACAAGGCGTTGGATGCCTTTTGTTATCAGGGTTTGTTTTCTCTGCATCTTGCAAAACACGCAAGCGAGGTTGTCGCATTAGATTCGTCTAAGCCGGCGCTGGATATGCTGAATAAAAATATGGAATTAAATAATATCAAAAACATTACGCCGATGAACGCTAATGCCTTTGATAAATTAAAAGAATTTTCTCATTCCGGAGAAAAGTTTGATTTTATTGTGCTTGACTCGCCGCCTTTTGCAAAATCAAAAAGAGAAATAGGCGGCGCTAAACGCGGTTATAAGGATTTAAATCTGCGGGCAATTCAATGTTTAAATGAAGGCGGATATTTTGCAACATTTTCTTGTTCTTATAATTTCAGCGAAGAGGAATTTTTGCATTCAATTCGTTTGGCAGCAGCTGACGCAAAAAAAGATTTATGCCTTATAGCAAAACTTGGCCAATCCAAAGACCATCCATTCTGCGTAACATTCCCCGAATCAAATTACCTCAAAGGTTTCATATTTCAAATCAGATAATTACAAAGATGTCCTTATTGCGTCCTGGAATCTTTGTTTGACATCTAAGTTAGGCATAGCGCTAACAGTTATATTACTGGTACCTGTAATAATTATATAGCTATATCTAGTGTCCTGGAAGGTTAGTTGTATAATTAGATAATTATGCGCTATTAGGTTTTGTAATTCATCCAGCCTATGCATTTCTATATTGGTATCAGCGAATCCTATTTCTGTAAGCCAGGTTCTTATCAAGCTTAAACTAATTGCAGAATTGTTGATTAGGGCTACTTTTTTCTTTGCAGCGATTGCATCAGCCTGTTGTGTTGCATTGTCTAATGCCTGTTGCGCTTCTTCAGCTGCATTTTCTAATTTTGGAAGCTCATTATTCAATATATTATCATACTGATCTAAACGGCCATGCGCAGAATCATGCATTTCTTTAAATTTTTTGTAAGCAGTAGCATGTTCAGCAGAACCGAGCCTAGAGTCTAATAACTTTTGAAGCAGCCTTCCTAATTCAGCATGCTGTGCTTCGATTTCTTCCCATGTTGCAATAAAATAATTTCGAAATGATGTTAATTTATCTTGCGCGGTTTTTAATTGTCTGCGTAATTGTATGATATTTATGCCTGTTGCGTTTGCTGAAGCCGCGGCAGAGGTTTGTAAATTTTGCTCTAAACCGCTGGCAGGCGCTGATTCACCGCCCATAGGCCGTAAATTATGCCCTGCATCCGCAGGCGTAATACAGAATTGGGTTAAGATAAGGGCAATAGTTATAATTGATGGTATTAATTTGTTTGATTTGATTAGCATGGTATGATTACGTATATTATATCATACCTATATAATTAGTTAAAACTTTATATGGGTGCCAGGAGAGTTTGGTTTTACGCAGGTTTTGAAGGCCTGAGTCGTCCATGGCATTGATGTATTTTACGCCTAATCCATATAATTCCTGCGCAAAACTGCTGAATATGAATTGGCTGATGCCTTTTATAGTAATATCAGTGGTCTCAAAAATTATACAATATGTAGGGGCGGCCCCCTGCGGCCGCCCCATTTCAAATCCGAACGTATATGCCTGTATTTTTCCGTTGATTTCAACAACTCTGCCTATCAGGCCTAATTCTTCGTAACCTAGCATTGCTTTTTTTTGAGCTGAAAAACTTTCATGCATAAGCTGTTGATATACGCTGTCGCGAAAGATGGGGACAGGTTTTAAACCTGTCCCCATCTTTATCTTAGCCCATCTGGAATATAAAGCGAGGCATTCATCAATATCAGTTATTTCAAAAGGCCTATATGTGAATTTGTTATTTTTCGTAAAATTATTTTTTGCCGCGCGATGAGAGGCAAATTTATTGCCCTTAAGTTCTGCAATGTCTTTAGTAAGGTATATGTATTCGTTGGTGTTTTTGTGGATTTTAAGCCCAAGTTTTTTAAATGATTCAATTTCATCTTCAGCGATGTTTTCAATGCGGCCGATGACAGATCCGTCTTTGCGAGGCTGCCGAATATACCAGCCCCCGCGGTTTAAATCGGGTTTTGCTAATTCAACCGCGGGGGCTGGTATGACAATCGGCGGCAGCAACATATTAAATTCGTTTTTGTATTCATAAAATACACATAGATTGCCATCAATAATTTTCCACAGAATATTGAACAAATCCGACCAAATGTAGATGTTGGTGAATGTTCTTGTTGATGGTTGTAGGGGCGAACGGCTGTTCGCCCCTACGTTAAGATATTCGTCAAAGGTTGATTTATGTTCCAGTGCCAGCGCCTTGAACCCGTTTAAATTTTTTATTACAGCGATTTTAATTGTATCAGGTTGATAGGGCATAATGAAGTCGTGTGGTAGAGACGCAAAATTTTGCGTCTCTACATCCAGTGTTTCAGGAGCGCCATTTTTTTGCACATATGGGCATTTCGTGTCCAGGCATAGGACGATATTTTCATATTTTTTATCATAGGTAACCATAAAAGGATACAGCTGGCAGTCAAGGGGGTGCTGGGTATAAATAGTGCAGGTGTTAGCGGTTGGTGAGAAAAATTCGCAGATATAGGTGTTGCCGTGTTTGTTTAACGTAGGGGCGGGCCCCTGTGCCCGCCCTGTATGAGATATGCATTCGCCAGGCAGAAATTTCGGCGCATAAACGCTGTTTTTCTGCCCAAACCTACAGCAAATGTCACATTTTAAACAATATTCGTTTGGGATAAATTGTTTTAGCATATAAATTGGTATAAAAAATGTAGGGGCGTATTGCAATACGCCCCTACAAAATTGTTAATTATTTACAATTATTGCTGTACCTGATTAAGATGTTCTTTTAATTTTTCCCAAGTTTTTTTGCCTACTTTTCCGTCTGCAGTCAGGCCGTTTTGCTGCTGGAATTCTGTTATAGCCCTTTTGCTTGCCGGGCCTAATTTGCCGTCAATAGCTCCAGCGTACAAATTGGCGCCTTTAAGAGCCTGCTGTATATCTTGTGCGCTTGGCGGTGTGTAGCCAGGTTCAACAGCCGCTGATTCTGTTTCTGTAGCAGGCATTTCTGATGTAACTGGTGTTGCTGCTGTGCCTGAAGTCTGTACAGGCGTGCCGGCTTTGGTCACCATATTGGTTGTGCCTGAACCTTCTACACTAACAGACATGGGCATAGTCATTTCCATTGACTCCGGAGCCTCTTTTTTACCGCACCCAACAGCAACTATGGCAACTAAAAATAAAACAATAAAAGATGTTAAAAGTTTGAACATATTAGAACTCCTTTCTATTTTTTCTTTTTGGATTTATTTAGTTCTTCCTGCAGTTTGTTTTTTTCGGAGGTTGCTGAGTCTAGCTGTATTGAAAGCTGGACTTTTTCTTGAAGCAGTTTGTCATACTCGGATTTAAGGGCTAATTTTTCGCTGAACAGTGTGTCATAGCTTGTTTTTATGCCGATTTTTTCATTTAAAATTTTATCATGCTCTGCTTTAAACGCGTCTTTTTCACTTAAAGCAAGCGCCAATTTATCTTTAAGAGAAGCGTTTTCTTTTACAACATCGTCATATTTGATTTTTGAGACGCCACAGCCGCTTGCGGATAAAGCCAAAAGTGCCCCTACGGAGATAGCAATTGTAAAGTGTTTTATATTCATGTAAAAAATTCTATCACAATCGCATTGCCAATGCAAGCAAAATTTGATAATATATAAGCATGTATCCAAAATTACTGGTAGCAGATTCAAAAAACAGGATATTTGATTTAGATAATGTTGCTGCTGCTGGCATGAAAGCGCTTGATTTTTATCCGCTTTCTCCAGGCGAGCTTATACCTCTGCCTTATGCGAGTGAATTGTTTACGTTGCCGGACAGGATAGCGGTGGGTTTCGTAGGGGCGGCCCGGCGGGCCGCCCCTACGCCAATCACTCATTTTAACGGCAGCAAATGTTTTCCTGTTGCGGCTTTTGTTTCGCCTGGGTACACCGCGGTCTACAGCGCAGCTTATAAACAAACAAAAGAGTCGAAGCTTTTGCCGCTTTTTTCATATGCCGCTGTTTGCTGGTATAAGGGTAGATTGTATACAGCTGCTGTCAGAGTTGACTATGAGAGAAGGCAGGATCTGCGCCTTATGGATACTAAGTTAATGCGTGTTAACATAGCCAAGTTCAAAAAATTATTTCCTAAAAATAGATTGATAGAACATTTGTCTGTTTGCGCTTCTGTTTATGGCTGTCCTGCAGGGACAAATTTTTTCCTTAAGCGTTATGAATGCCCTTTGCCTGCCTCGCCTTCATGCAATTCAACATGTATCGGCTGTATAACTACAAAACATTCAAAGACCTGCCCTCAAGTTCAGCCGCGCATAAAATTTGTGCCTACGCCGCATGAAATAGCAGAAGTTGCTTTGTATCATATAGAGGCTGTAAAAAAACCTGTTGTCAGTTTTGGCCAGGGCTGTGAAGGCGAGCCGCTTATGGTCAGCAATGTATTGGAAGAAGCTATAAAGTTGATAAGAAGCCGTACTAAAAAAGGCATTATAAACCTAAATACTAACGCAAGTAAGCCTAAAAATATTTACAGGCTGCGAAAGGCAGGATTAGATAGTATTAGGGTTAGTGTAAACAGTATAAGAAAGAAGTATTATGATATTTACTATAAGCCGAGAGATTATTCTTTTAGAGACGTGGTTTCATCGATAAATACAATGAAAAAATCAGGCGGGTTTGTTTCGATAAATTACCTGGTTATGCCTGGTTTTACAGACCAAAAAGAAGAAATAGCAGGGCTTTTTAATTTTATAAAAAGCACAAAAATAGACATGATTCAGTGGAGAAACCTGAATTATGACCCAGTGGATTATTTCAGGAAAATGAAGATAGGCGTAGGGGCGTATTGCAATACGCCCCTACGAAGAGGTATACGGCAATTAATAGAACAAACAAAAAGGAGATTTCCTAAATTAAGGCATGGTTACTTTAACCCAAGCGAGATATGACGCGATAATAATAGGCGCAGGCCCGGCAGGCATGATGGCGGCAATGACAGCTGCCGGACACGGCAGAAAAGTGCTTTTGTTAGAAAAGATGCCGCATGCAGGCAGAAAATTGCTGATTTCAGGCAAAGGCCGCTGCAATCTGACTAATGCAGGCAGTGTGGATAAATTTCTGAAAAAATTTTCAGACTCAGGCGTTTTTTTAAGGAATACTTTCGCGATATTTTTTAATGACAATTTATGTGATTTTTTTGAAAGCGCGGGCTGTAAATTAAAGACAGAAAGAGGCGAGAGAGTATTTCCGCAATCGGATAAATCAGTTGATATTCTAAATGTTTTAACAGGGCGCCTTGCTGAAAGCGGAGTTGAAATTAAATATAATAAAGAGGTAGTGGATATAATATCAGGTAATGGCATAAAAACGGTAATTTTAAAAGATGCCTCGCGATTTTTTGCGTTGAAAGTTGTAATTGCAACCGGCGGGTTGTCGTATCCCGGGACAGGTTCAACAGGTTCTGGTTTTAAGCTTGCCGGTAAACTGCGGCATACAGTCATAAATCCTAAGCCTGGGCTCGTTCCTGTTATAACAAAATCAGGTGTGCCGAAAAAATTGACAGGCGTATCGTTAGAAAATGTCAAATGCGCTGTTATATCTGATAATAAGGTTATAGAAGACCGTTTAGGCGATATGCTTTTTACGCATTTCGGGCTGTCCGGCCCCATAATACTTGATTTGAGCGCAACAATTTTTGATTTAATGAAAAGTGGAAAGAGGGTTTTTATATCTATAAACCTAAAGCCTGGATTAGATGAAAAAAAGCTTGATGCCAGGCTGCAAAGAGAGTTTAACGCGCATCCGTCAAGGGCGCTGAAAAATATATTTACAGAACTTTTACCTCAAAAACTTGTAACGGAATTTTTGAAATATTGCGGCATAAATGAGCTTAAGAAAGCAAATCAGGTTACAAAAGAAGAGAGAAAAAAACTCATGGGCGGGTTATTTGATTTCAGGTTTGAAATAGCTGGCACAAAACCAATAGAGGATGCTATAATAACGCGCGGCGGAGTGTTTACAAAAGAAATTGACCCTAAAACAATGGAGTCAAAGATTGTAGAGGGTATTTATTTTGCCGGAGAGATTATAGACGTTGATGCAAAAACCGGCGGTTACAATATGCAGGCAGCGTTTTCCACTGGTTTTGTCTGCGGGATGAATATATGAATAAAAATATGTTGGTATTGGCTTCAAAATCCAGGCGCAGGACAGAAATTCTAAAATCCTGCGCGATTAAGCATAAAATTTTTGTGACCAATGCAAAAGAAATAAAAGGCGGCGTAGGGGCGTATTGCAATACGCCCCTACTTGTTGTCAAAAACGCTAAAATAAAAGCCTTTGCTGCAGCTAAGAATTTTCAAGCGGGTATAATATTAGGCGTAGATACAGTAGTTTTGTTTAAAGGAAAAAATATCGGAAAACCGAACAATGAGGCGCATGCGCGAAGGATGCTTAAGTCATTTAGCGGCCAGAAGATCGCAGTTTTTAGTGGGCTTTGCCTTTTGGATAAAGCGAATGGCAAATTTGCCTGCGGCGTTGAGAGGACTGATCTTAAGGTTAAAAATATACAGGACAGGGATATCGAAAAATATTTTTTAAAACTTGGGCCGTATGACAGGGCAGGCGGATTTTCAATAGAGGGGCCAGGCGCGATAATATTTGATGACATAAAAGGTTCATATTTTAATGTGCTTGGCTTGCCCATGGGAAAGCTTTCTGACTTGTTTGAAAAGCTGGGATATGATATATTAGATTTTATGGAGGGATAAAAAATGAAATCACAAAGATCTGAAACGTATGTCATTCTGAGGAGCCCAAAGGGCGACGAAGAATCTAAAAAGAGATTCTTCGCTTCGCTCAGAATGACATTGTTTGGAATTTGCTTTGTTGCTTCGTTTTTTGCAATGACGTTGTCTTGCAGTGTTTGTTTCGCTGACCTTGCGCACTATTTTGATTACCTGGATAAAAATAGAGACCATTTCGGCATAAAAGAAGATAATGCTTTTGGTATGAAAGAGAAACTTTTTGCAGGAGGCGATATCAATGATTTAGGCATATCTGCCAAGGTGTGCGCTGAAAAAAGAGAGTTTTTAGATGCAAACGAAACTCTTGGAGCTGAACTTCAGGAGGCTCTGCTGTTAAATGATAAAAGATATAAACAAAGTACCCAGGCAGCAAGCCTTTATCTTTATTCTGATATGGCCGAACACACCCGCTTTAGCACAGAATTAAAATATTCTCATCCAAGGATATATGACCTGCACGATGGTATAGATCTTGAATTAGAAAAATATAAAGGCAGTAGTAATGTAGTGTCATTGCTTTTAAGAGGCGAAAACTCAACGATAGACAATGGTGATTATCCTACAATCGGACGTAAAACCGATGCCAATTTTGAAGTATCATCTAGTGCGTTAGGCAGTGACTTTAATTTTCTAAGGACAAAACTTGAAAATGGATTTTATTATACTCCGGTTAAGCTGGATAATCCTGTGAATAAGCTTACGTTTGCGTTTCTTCAACAAGCCGGCTGGATGGCGAAAACTAACAGCGACGAAGACATACCATTTTTTGAAAGATTTTACGCAGGCGGCACTACAACAGTGCGAGGCTACAGGCCAAGATATCTGGCTCCGCGCGATAAAGAAGACGAGCCTATAGGCGGAGATTGCATGGTTGCTTGGACTGTTGAGGCGCGCTATCCTGTGTGGAAAAAAATAAGCGCAGCGGTTTTTTATGACCAGGGCAATGCTTGGTCAAAATCAGATCAAATGAATCTCAATGATACAAAAATAGGTGTTGGCAGCGGGCTTCGCTGGGCAACAACATGGGGCATAGCAAGGCTTGATTACGGATATGGCTTAAACGGCAATACGCGCCAAAGAGGCGGCAGGGCGCATTTAAGCTTAGGGATGAAGTTTTAGCGATAAAGCCATTCTTGTTAACCTGTACTTAATAAATAATGCATTTGTTAAATAATACTTGACAAGAAGCATGCTTTAGTGTATACTTACTCTTGAAAGGCAAAAAAATGAGCGATAAAAACATGAAAATCGTTGGTGTTAATATTAAAAGGTTAAGGGAAGAGAATGAAACAACCTTAAGGCAGTTAGCAAAAGGCCTTGGGGTCAGCGCAAGTTTTTTGTCACAGATAGAGACAGGCCATGCATCGCCATCTTTATCTACTCTCAAGAATATAGCTGATGCTCTTCATACTACAGTTGGCGCTCTTGTAGGTGAGTCAGATGTGCAAACTATAAATCCGGTTGTAACAGAGGATTCCAGAAGGCATCTTAAAGATATAGGTAAAGGCGTCAGCATGTATATGCTTACTTCTAGCGATCCTAATAAACAAATGGAGCCGTTACTTTTTAAACTTGATGAGGGCGCTGATTCAGGGGATTCTCTTTACAAACATTTTGGCCAGGAGTTTGCTTTAGTGCTTAAAGGCGCTATGGAGCTTACGCTTAACGATACGAAATATATATTGCATAAAGGAGACAGTATATATTTTAATTCAAGCATTCCGCATTTTTTCAGGAATATAAATAAAGGCGTGACAGAAGCTTTGTGGGTTGTTACTCCGCCGACATTCTAAGAAGTAATTTTTTTTGTTAAAAATGTTAAGTATTTATTAATGTTGTTAACTATAATAAAACAAAAAAAGGGAGGGTCAAAATGAATGAGCTGATTAAATCCAGGTTGGGAGGTTTGAGAAAATCACTTGAAAAATTCTCAAAGCAAATGGCAGAATTTGAATTAAAATCTGATAATATTGAAAAATTCAGCGATATGGTTTATTCTCAGATGAAAGAAGTAGGTTTTGACAAGGTCGGAAAGGACAAGGCCGGTAATGTTATCGGCGTAATAAAAGGTTATGATTCAAAACAGGATATTGTAATGATTTCGCATGTGGATATGCAGGGTTCCGCGTATTTTAAGCATGGAATAGCAGAGGCTATTTACGCAGGCGCTCTTATAAAAAGGGCTTTAATCCCTTTGACAGGAGATTTGATAGTTTGTTGTGTGCCTAGAGCTGAATGTAATGACTATGGCATAAGGTATATTTTCAGCGATTTCCTTAAAGAAAGGCTTCCTTTTATTAAGGGGGTTATTTTGTGCGAGCCGACAGATTTTAATGTTTATCTCGGGCACAAAGGCAGGATTGAGTATGAGATAGTTGTTAAAGGTAAGTTAGGCAAAGATTTTCTTGAAAACAGGGGTGTCAATATGCTTGGTTCAATGTTTCCTCTTATAAATGAATTGGAAAAAGCTTCACATACGCTTCCCACTGATTGCGAACTAGGCGCGTCAAGCCTTAAAATAAAAGATGTAGAATATCAGGGCGTAATGCCTGTTAAAGATAATAAAGAATTTAAGATAGTCGTAGACAGGGCGTTTGTGCCTGAAGAAAGTTCCAGCGCTATACTTATTAAGGCAAAGGCCATTGGTAAAAATGTATATAAAGAAGGCCCTGAAGTAGAGGTTAATACTGCTCTTACAAAAAGCAGGATAAAGACTTATACAGGCCTTGAGATGGTTTCTGAAAAAGAATTTAAGCCTTGGAAAATGGAAAGCCATAATTTGCTTGCCATAGATTCGCTTGAGGCGTTAAAAGAAAATAAGTTTAATTCTTCAATCGGTTATTGGAAAAAAATAATTACAGAGGGTTCATTTACTTATGGAAAACTCGGGATACCTACAATAGGTTTCGGCGCAGGCGCAGAAGATTTTATAGCAACGCCTGCTGGTAAAGTTACATTAAATGAGATAGAAAAAGCAATCTACGGCCAGGCCTTGATAATCCAGAAGAATATAGGCATGCCGACATTCGGGTGGAGCGAAGATGAAATCTAAAAAAGAAGATAAAAGTATAAGAGTATTGTCAGTTAACTGCGGCAGTTCTTCGTTGAAATATGAAATAAGAATGATGCCGCAGGAAGAGGTGTTAGTGCAGGGCAAGGCTGACAGGGTAGGAGTGAAATCTCAAGATATAGGGCAGATAGCGCATATGGTTTTAGGCGCAAAAAGGGTTGTTAAGATGGATTTGCCGGATCACACTTTTACCTTTAAAAAAGCCTTGGAGTTGATAAAAGAAGATACAAAGAAAAATAAGGATATAGGCTTTGATGTATTCGCGCACCGGTATGTGCATCCAGGTAATTTTTTTACGAAAACAACAGTTATAAATAAAAGCGGCCTAAAAAAATTAAAAGAAACATTAGGCCTGGCGCCTTTGCATAATCCGATTTCTTTTGCGCTTGTTGAATTTTGTGCTAAAGATTATCCTTCCCTGCCGCAGATGGTTGTATTTGATACGTCTTTTCATTCGTCAATACCTAAAGAGCTTTATACGTATGCGCTTAAGTCTTCGGTTATGCGCAAATACGGGCTGCGCAAAGTCGGTTTTCATGGTATTTCTCACGAATACGCCGTAGATGAATCGTGTAAGGCGCTTGGCAGAAATCCTAAGACGCAGAAAATAATCAGCTGTCACTTAAGCCCGGGCGGATCAAGCGTATGCGCAGTAGAAAACGGCAAGTCAATTAATAATTCAATGGGTTTTACTCCGCTTGAAGGCTTGGTGATGAATACGCGTTCAGGCGATCTTGACTTGGGCATGATCTTTTATATTATGTTTAAGGAAAAATTTTCAGCAGAAGAAACCGAGGCAATGCTTAACAAAAAAAGCGGCCTTCTTGGGCTTTACGGATTTTCAGCTGATCTTAGGGATATAATCAAAAACATGGATAAAGAACCTAAAGCCAGGACAGCTTTTGATATGTATGTAAAACGCGTCAGAAAATACGTTGGTTTTTACGAGCTATTGCTTAAAAAAGCGGATATTATCGTGTTTACCGATACTATAGGCATGCATGAGCCGCTTATAAGGGAGAAAGTTTGCGAAGGCTTTGAATTTTTAGGGCTAAAGCTTGATAAAGACAAAAATAATGAATATAAAGATGGCACTCAAGATGTATCAAAATCGGATTCCCAAGCAAGGATAATGGTAGTTCCGATAGAAGAAGAGCTTATGATAGCCCGTTCAGCTTATAAGGAGTGGAAAAACAAATGATTATTATAGTAGAGCCTAATATTAAAGAGGTAAAATTTTGGGCATTCAATAAAGACAGCCGTTACTCTTCTTTTATTGCTAAAGATATAGATGAGCTAAGGGATAAAAAGGCTTTAGAGGAGGTTATTTATACCTTAACAAAGGGTAAAAAACCCAAAACAATAGTTTTTAAGATGCTTTTTGGCGCAGACCTGTTTAAAAAACCGGTTTTATTAAATGATAAGGCGCTGACAGAGTTAAGAAAGTTGGTTTCTTTTATGCCGTTTTATATTCCTATGGCAGAAGAAATATTAAGGTCATTTTACGAAAACTTTAAAGGTGTGCAGCTTATTTTATTCTTTGACACGGCATTTTTCAGTAACCTGCCTTATACGGAAAAATATTACGCCATACCTGTCGAATACGCAGAAAGAAACAAAATAAAAAGATGGGGTTTTCACGGCATATATCATGAATATAACGGCACCTTACCGCAAAAGGGCGGTAAGATTATTTCAGTGGTGCTTGATAAACAGGCTACTGTATGCGCAATAAAAGATAATAAACCGTTTTCTATAAGCTTGGGTTATACGCCTCTGGAGGGTATTATGGGCAGGACAAGCTGCGGCGACCTTGACCCAGGTATTGTATTTTATCTTATGAAAAGATACAAATTTTCAATATTTGCAATAGATGAAATGCTTAAAAAAGAAAGCGGTTTTTTAGGTGTTACCGGATATGATCTTGGCATAGATGAGCTTGTTAAGCTTTGCGGCAGCGACCAGAAGGTTGACCTGGCCTTCAGGATCTACCAGGACCAAATACTAAAATACATAGGAGAGGGCATTTCTTCGTTAGGCGGTGTTGATGCGATAGTATTCTCCGGATGTTATTTAAAAAACCTGCTTGGCGTAACACATAATCTGCTTAAAAACATATCTTTTTTAGGGATAAATCTTCTTCAGCTTCCATGGGAAAGCAATAAAGAGACAAATTTAATAACTTCTGAAAAATCGCCAATAAAAGTATATCTTAATTTTACAGAACCCGCTAATATTATATATCAGCTTGCCTTTTCATAGGTATATGCTATAATTTTTTATTATGAAAAGGATTGCCGCGTTTTTTTGTGTTTTTTTATTATCAGCCTTTGCGTTTGCAGCTAAAGAACCTAATGTTGCAGGCCAGTTCTATCCAAAAGACAAAGTTGAGCTGGCTAAGAATATTGATGAGATGTTAAAAGAGGCAAACCCCCAGGCGCCAGGAGGTGAAATATTTGCTTTAATCTCTCCTCATGCCGGGTATGATTTTTCAGGCCCAACAGCAGCGTTTGGATACAAATTAATTAAAGGTAAGCCGTATAAGACAGTAATTATTATTGCCCCGAGCCATCAATATGCTTTTCGGGGCATTTCTATTTATCCATCAGGCGTTTTTAGAACGCCTTTAGGCGATGTAAATATAGACGAAGATTTCTGCAAGAAGATAATAGACGCTGCATCAGGCATAGATTTTGTCGAAGCGGCATTTAGCGAAGAGCATTCACTTGAGGTGCAGCTGCCGTTTTTGCAGAGGGTGCTAAAGGATTTTAAGATAGTGCCTGTTATAATAGGTGACAGTGATTTTAAAACTTTGCAGGTTTTTTCTGATAAGCTGTCAGAAGCGATAACTGCGCGCCGCGACGTGCTTTTAATAGCTTCAACTGACCTTTGCCACAGTTATGATTATGAGCAAACAGAGGCAATAGATAAAGATACAATTACAGAAGTTAATAAGATGTCTGGTTCTGATTTATATAAAAAATTAAAAGAAGGCAAGGCCCAGATGTGCGGCGGCTTGCCTGTTGTGGCAGTAATGCTTACAGCCAAAAAACTGGGGCATGAGAAAATTATGGTTTTAAAACATACAAATTCCGCTGAAGCAACAGGCAAAAAAATTAAAGGCGCCTGGACAGTGGGTTATATGTCAGCAGTGGTTGATAAGCCATCTGAAAAAGCCGAAGGAGAGAATAACATGCTAAATGACAAACAGAAGAAAAGGCTGCTTGAGATCGCGAGAAAAACAATAGAAGAATATATTGTTACAGGTAAGAAGGCAGAGTTCAGCGAAAACGACCCTAAATTAAAAGAAGCACGCGGGGCATTTGTGACCTTACGCGAAAATAATGAGCTTCGTGGATGTATAGGCAATATGGTTGGGCAGAAACCGCTTTATCTGACAGTAAGGGATATGGCTATAGAGTCAGCTGCAGGCGATCCGCGTTTTTCGCCGGTTACCAGCCAGGAATTAAAGAATATCAAGATAGAAATTTCAGCATTATCGCCTTTAAAGAAGATTAAAAGTATAGATGAGTTTCAATTAGGCATACACGGAGTTGTTGTTAAAAAGGGTTTTAATTCAGGTGTATTTCTGCCGCAGGTAGCAACTGAAACCGGATGGGCTAAAGAGGAATTTCTGTCAAATTTATGCAGTGAAAAAGCAGGCCTGCCTGCTGACGCATGGAAGGATCCGTCTTGTGAAATATATGTCTTTACAGCAGATGTTTTTTCAGAAAATGAAAATTAAAAATTATAATATTTTCTTTTTACTTTTCTACTTTTTTACTTTCCTACTGTTTTTTACTTCTGCTTCTTTTGCGTCTGAGCAGTCCTCCGGTATAGCTAATTTTCGCAAAGTAAGTGAAGAGTTTTATCGCGGGGCTCATCCTGATTATGATGGCATAGCCTACCTTAAAAAATTAGGTATAAAAACTATTATAGACCTGCGAAGCGGCAAGGCAGCGGTTTCCAAAGAAAGAAAATTGGCCCGTTATTTTGGCATAAAATATGTGAACATACCTTTTGGGCCTTATTATAGGCCTCCGGCAGATAGTGATATAAAAAGATTTTTAGCAATAGTAACAGATCCTAAAGAGTCGCCTGTTTTTGTGCATTGCCAGAATGGCCAGGACAGGGCAGGGATGATGACAGCTGTTTATCGTATTGCTGTGCAGGGTTGGCCGAAAGAAAACGCGTACGCAGAGGCAATAGATTCGGGTATGCATTTTTATTGCTGGCCATTGAAGAATTTTATACTTAACAGAGTGCAGGATTTTAAAAACTATGAAAAAAAAGGTTGATCTTATCATTTTTGATTTTGACGGCACTCTCGTAGATTCTCAGAAAGATATTATAAATTCCGTTAACGCTATGTTAGCAAAGGCTGGTCTTGAGCCTAAAAAGCCTTCGGTTATTTCAAATTTCATCGGCAAAGGCGTCAAGCAACTTGTAATAGATGCTCTGGGCGATGATAAGCCGTTAAGTATAGACGCGGCTGTAAAAATTTACAAAGATATTTATAGGGAGCATATGTTTGACAATACGGTTTTATATCCGGATACAAGCGGGATTCTGAAGTATTTCAAAGACAAAATAAAAGTGATTATTTCCAATAAAAGCGCTGAGTTTATAAAGGCTGCGCTGGAGAGGTTTGCCATAGAAGAATTTTTTATAAAGGTTTCAGGAGCAGACAATGAAAAGTATAAAAAGCCTAGCCCTCGGCCTATACTGAAAATGCTTACGGAATTGAAAATAAAACAGGCAAAGGCTGTAATTGTAGGCGATAGCCCGCTTGATATAGAGGCTGGCGCCAACGCAGGCATATTAACCTGCGGCGCTCTTTATGGGATAGGTAAAAAAGAAGAGGTAATCGCGTCAAGACCGGATTTTTTGATAAGCAGTATTTCAGAGCTTAAGGATATTATTGAATGAATCGTAAAGAATTGCTTTCAGCGTATAAAAAAAGAAAAAAAGAAATTAAAAAACGCCTCCTTGAGTTTAAGGAAACAGGCAGAGGCGGTAATAATAAACTATTTGCCGAACTATGTTTTTGCCTGTGCACTCCGCAGTCAAAGGCGGTTAATTGCGATGAAGCCGTGCGCCGATTAGAACATTCAAAGGCCTTGTTTGGCGGTTCAGTTGAAAAAGTAGCTAAGCACCTTAAAGGCCTGGTGCGTTTTCATAACAATAAGGCAAAATATATCGTAGAAGCGCGGGGAAAATTTTTTAAAAATCCGGAACTGAAGCGCGACTGGCTCGTAAAAAACATCAAAGGCCTGGGCCTTAAAGAGGCAAGCCATTTTTTGAGAAACATAGGCCTTGGAGATGATCTAGCCATTGTGGACAGGCATGTCTTGACAAATTTAGCCAAATATGGTGCAATATCAAATATACCAAAGAGCATATCAAAAAAACAATATTTTGATATTGAAGAAAAAATGCGCAAGTTTTCCGAGGAGATAGGAATACCTTTGGCAGAACTTGATTTACTTTTTTGGTCAAATCAGGCAGGCCATGTCTTTAAATAAAGAGATATATAAACGCATAAAAATCGCCGGGCTGGTAGTTTTTATACCTATCATGCTGGCAGTAGGCCCTGTGGCGGGATTTTTTGTTGGGAACTATCTTCACAAAAAATTTAACCTCGGGGTTTATGTTATATTTTTAGCGATTACCGTGGGTTTTTTATCTGGTTTTTTTGAAACCATAAAAATAATAAAACTTGTTACAAAGGTGGAAAAAGAAGGATAAATGGAAAGCTTGCGTTTTTCTCTGGGCGTTGCCGCGATAATATTGTCTTTGGCGTACCTGGCTTCAAGAAAGCTGGAGCTTGTGCCTGGCAGGATGCAGTCAGCGGCTGAGGTTTTAATAGGCGGTTTTGATGATTTTGTCTGCGGCATACTCGGGGCTTCAGGCAGGAAATATACGCCTTTTATCGGCACGTTATTTATCTATATATTTTTTATGAACATACTCGGCCTTGTGCCTTTTATGAAATCGCCGACAGCTGACTGGTCAATAACAGCAGGCCTTGCCTTATGTGTTTTTATTTATGTCCAGTATACTGCCATTAAAAATCTCGGGTTTATTGGTTATGTAGACCATCTGGCAGAGCGGCCGCGCGGAATAATGGCTGCTTCAGTTGTAATACCGGTACTTATGTTTTTTATACATTTGATTACCGAGCTTGTAAAGCCTTTGACGCTTTCGCTTCGTCTTCGCAGTAATATCTGGGGAGATGATATGTTGCTGGAAGTGCTGGCAGGTTTTGGCATGGCAGGTATTCCGTTAATGGTGTTCAGTTATTTTCTCGCGATCATTGCCTCGCTTGTGCAGGCAGTGGTTTTTTGCCTTTTAACAACAATATATTTCGCGCTGGTATTAACGCACGAAGAATAAAAAAAGGGGGTACTATGGATTACAAGGTATTATTGGCATTTGGGCTTCCGATAGGGCTTGGAATGACGGCTTTTGCGTCGGCGCTGGCTCTGGGCAAGGCAGTTGCGGCTGCAATGGAAGCTACAGGCAGGCAGCCTGAGGCTTCTACAAAGATTCTGATAAATATGGCGACAGGCTGTGCCTTCATAGAAGCGATAACCATTTACGTGCTGGTTTTCGCGTTTGTAATGGCAGGTAAAATTTAAATAAAAATATGGAACTTTTAAGCCTTTTAAACGCGCATGAAATTATCGCGCAGATAATAAGTTTTCTTATACTGCTTTTTATTTTGCGGTTGGTGGCATGGAAGCGGGTGCTGGCTTTTCTTGATTCAAGGAAAGAGCGAATAGCCGGCCAGCTGCGCGACGCGGAAAACGCGGCGCTTACAGCGCAAAAAATAAGAACAGACTATGAACTGAAACTTTCTAAAATTGATGACGAGGCAAGCCGGCGCATAAAGCAGGCGGTTGACGAAGGCAGGCAGCTGCAGGATGACCTTAAGAAATACGCGCATCTTGAAGCGCAGAAGATTATTGATGAAGCGCGCGCCAATATTAAATATGAGCTTTCCAAGGCAAAGGAAGACCTGAAGGAAAAAATTATAGACTTGTCTATTTTAGCCGCGGAAAGCGCGATACAGGAAAAATTGACAGAAAAGCAGGATAGGAAATTGATTAAGGATTTTTTGGATAAAATAGAGATTTAGCTCCGATGAGAAAAAAACTGCTTGTTAAAAGATATTCAGAGGCGTTTGCTTCATATGCAAAAGATAATATAGGCATAGAAAAAGCTGCCGAAGAACTAAAGGGCCTCAAGCTTCTTTTAAATTCAGAAGATGATTTTCAAAGTTTCCTTTACAGCCCTGAAATAGCATATTCTAAAAAGTGTGAAATAATTGACAGGGCGCTTAAAGGTTATTTTTCAGATGAAACCAGGAATTTTTTAAAACTTATCCTTCGTAAAGGCCGCATGGATTGCATTGCTGATATATGCGATTATGTCAGGAGCGCATATGCGCATGGCGATGCGGTTGACGCGCTTTTGAGGACAAGTTATCTTGTCGATACAAAGGCTTTAAAGCATATTAAAATAAAGCTTGAGGAAAAATTTCATAAAAAAATAAATCTATACCTTGAATTAGATCCTGATTTATTAGGCGGTTTGCAGGTCCGCATGGGCAATACTATAATAGATGGTTCTGTAAAAAGATATTTGTCAGATTTGAGAGAAAAACTTATGAGGGCGCAGGTATAAAATGGATATAAGGCCGGAAGAAATTACGTCTATACTGAAAAAAGAACTGCAGAATTATAAAACGCGTTTGCGCCTTGAGTCTGTAGGCAATGTCCTGCAGGTCGGCGATGCTATAGCGCGTGTCTGGGGTTTAGATGATGCTATGATGGGCGAGATAGTTAGTTTTCCGAACCATGTTATGGGTATGGTGTTAAATCTTGAAGAAGATTCTGTAGGCACTGTTATATTTGGGCCTGATAACCCTGACAGGAATATAAAAGAAGGAGATATTGTAAAAAGAAGCGGCAATATCGCGCGCGTGCCTGTGGGCGACGCGCTTTTAGGCAGAGTTGTAAACGCGTTAGGCGCGCCCATTGATGCGAAAGGGGATATAAAATCTAATAAATTTCGGCCGCTCGAAGCTCCGGCGCCCGGAGTTGTAGACCGTCAGCCAGTAACACAGCCTCTTGAGACCGGCGTAAAAGCAGTTGATTCTATGATGCCTATAGGCCGCGGCCAAAGAGAGCTTATTATAGGAGACAGGCAGACAGGGAAAACCGCGTTAGCAATAGATGCTATAATAAATCAAAAAGGCAAAGATGTTTATTGCGTATATGTTGGTATCGGCCAAAAGATTTCAAGCATAGTCGCTGTATCTCAAGTTTTGGAAAAATACGGTGCAATGGATTATACGGTTATAGTCAGCGCTTCTGCCAGGGCTTCGGCATCGCAGCAGTATCTTGCGCCTTACGCAGGCTGCGCTATAGCGGAAGAATTTATGTATTCAGGCAAAGATGTCTTGATTATATATGATGATTTATCAAAGCATGCCCAGGCATACAGGCAGCTTTCGCTTTTGTTAAGGCGCCCGCCAGGCAGAGAGGCATATCCAGGAGACATATTTTATCTTCATTCAAGGCTCCTTGAGCGCGCCGCAAAATTAAACAGCAAATTAGGCTCCGGGTCAATGACAGCCATACCAATAGTTGAGACACAGGCAGGCGATATAACAAGTTATATACCTACAAACGTAATATCAATTACCGACGGCCAGATTTATCTTGAGAGCGATTTGTTTTATGCCGGCGTGCGGCCGGCTATAAACGTAGGGCTTTCTGTTTCGCGTGTCGGCGGCAAAGCGCAGGTAAAGGCTATGCGCCAGGTTGCAGGTAAATTGCGCATAGATTTGGCGCAATACAGGGAACTTGTTACATTTACGCAGTTCGGCGCTGAAATAGAAAAATCCGCCCAGGCGCAGATTTTGCGCGGGGAAAAAATGGTTGAAATATTAAAACAGCCTCAATTTAAACCGCTTTCAATGGCAAAGCAGATTATGATTATTTACGCAGGCACAGCAGGGTTTCTTGACGATATCCCGACTGTTGATTTAGTTAAATTTGAAATCGGTTTTTACGATTATATTGATAAAAACAAGCCGGATTTAGAAATCCATATACAAAAAAAATTGGAATTAGACGATTCTATTAAACAAAAGTTAGACGAAGCTATAAAAACATTTAAAAATGGCACAATCCCTAAGGCGCATTAAAACAAGGATAAAAAGCGTAGAGAATACCAGAAAGATGACGCGCGCTATGGAGATGATTTCTATTTCCAAGCTTAAACGCACGCAGTACATCCATTCAAAGACATGGCTTTATTCCGTAAAAACAGAAGAGCTTCTTAAAAATATGCTTTCAAGCAGTTTGGGGTTTAACAGCCCCCTTATAAATCAACGGCCAGACGCAAAAAAGATAGTATTGTGCGTAATTACCTCGGATACCGGGCTTTGCGGTTCGTATAATCATAATATATTACGTTCAGCCGAAAATTTTCTAAAAAACTACAATAAGGATGATGTAAGGCTTGTTACAATCGGCAAGAAAGGTTTTATTTATTTTACAAAAAAACTTTACAGAATAACAAATTCCTATGTAGGTTTAAGCGGAAGATTTTCTCAAGACATTGCGCAGAAATTGTCGGAAATGCTTATAAATATGTTTTTGTCGGATAGCTCGGCAGAAATATATATTGCATACACAAGGGTTGAGTCAGCGGCAAGGCGCAAGCCTATTGTCGAAAAATTTTTGAATATAGCGCCATTTGAGAAAGGCACAAAAAAAACAGAATACATATTTGAGCCTAGCGCAAATGAGATACTTGAACGATTACTGCCGGTTTATCTTTTAAATAAAATCCGATCAGTTATATTGAATTCTTTTGTTTCTGAGCACCAGGCTCGTTCAATCGCTATGGGAGAGGCAACTAAAAATGCGGGAGAGCTTTTTTCAAATCTTATATTAACCAGGGACAAGATCCGTCAATATAATATAACTACAGAAATGCTGGAGGTTATTTCTTCAGCAGAGGCGTTGAAAGGATAGTTATGGCTATAGGTGAAATTATACAGGTAATAGGGCCCAGCGTTGATGTAAAGTTTCCGGAAAAAGAGGTGCCGCAGCTTTTAAACGCCATAAAAGTCCAGGACAAGGGGAAAAATATAGATTTGACGCTCGAGGTTACACAGATAATAGGCAATAACACAGTCCGTTGTATAGCGCTTGCGTCAACTGACGGATTAAGCCGCGGCATGAAAGCAGAGGATTCAGGCTCTGCTATTACAGTGCCTGTGGGCGAGCAGGTTTTAGGAAGGATGTTTAATGTTTTAGGCCAGACAATAGATGGTATGGGGCCGGTTAAGAAACCTGGCATGCGCCAGCAGATACATAAAGATTCTCCAAGCTTTAGCGAACAACTGCCGATTTCTTCAGTGCTTGAAACAGGCCTTAAGGTTATTGATTTATTGGCGCCTTTCCCGCGCGGAGGAAAGATTGGTTTATTGGGCGGCGCAGGGGTTGGTAAAACCGTAATAGTTATGGAGCTTATGCGTAATATATCCCAGGAACACGGCGGCGTTTCTGTATTTGGCGGCATAGGCGAGCGCACAAGAGAAGGAAATGAGCTTTGGGGCGAGCTAAAAGAATCCGGCGTTATGGATAAGACTGCTCTTGTATTCGGCCAGATGAATGAGCCGCCCGGGGCAAGGCTGCGCGTAGGGTTGTCAGCGCTTACTATGGCAGAATATTTTCGAGACGAGCAGAAAAAAGACGTCCTTTTTTTTATAGATAATATATACAGGTATATACAAGCAGGTTCTGAAGTGTCTACGCTTTTAGGCAGGATGCCTTCAGCAGTCGGTTATCAGCCGAATCTTGCTACAGAGGTTGCTCAACTTGAGGAGCGCATAGCCTCAACCAGAAACGGCGCTATTACGTCTGTGCAAGCTATATATGTGCCGGCAGATGACCTTACAGACCCTGCTATTGTGGTTACGTTTTCACATCTTGACGCGAAAATAGTTTTATCCAGGCAGATTTCAGAGCTTGGCATATATCCGGCTGTGGATCCGTTGGATTCTACATCAAGAATGCTGTCTGCCAGATTTTTAGGTGACGAGCATTACAATACTTGCGTTGGTGTGCAGAAAGTTTTGCAAAGATATAAGGACCTGCGTGATATAATATCCATACTCGGCATAGATGAATTATCCGACGATGATAAACTTATTGTAAGCCGCGCCAGGAAGATCCAGAAATTTTTTTCACAGCCGTTTTTTGTGGCAGAGGCATTTACAGGAGTAAAGGGCAGGTATGTAAAGCTTATAGATACTATAAAAGGTTTTAGGATGATACTTGAAGGAAAGCTTGATGATCTTCCTGAGCAGGCATTTTTTATGGTAGGCACTATAGAAGAAGCGATAGAAAAAGCAAAACATTTATAGAAGAAGTAAAAAACAGTAGGAAAGTAATGGCTAAAACGTTTAATCTTACATTAATTGCTCCTGAAAAAATAGCATATCAGGGCGAGGCGGTTTCTTTGGTTGCTCCTTGCGAAAACGGCTATCTGGGTGTTTTGGCTGATCACGCGCCTTTGGTTGCCTGCACTAAAAGCGGAAAGATAACAGTAAAGAAACCTTCTGGTGAAACCGCGAATTTTACATGCCAGGGCAATGGTTTTCTCGAGGCGCTTAAAAACAGCGTTATCATAATAGTTGATTCTGTTAATGATTGATGATATAATAAAGCAGAAAAATTGGAGGAAGTTTAGATGCCTAAAACAAAAAGTGATATATATAAACTTGTTAAAAAGCATAAGGTAAGATATATAAGGTTGTGGTTTACTGATGTGCTGGGTTTTTTGAAGGGTTTTACTATAACCGTTGATGAACTGCCGCGCGCGTTAGACGATGGCATGGGGTTTGACGGCTCTTCAATAGAGGGTTTTGCGCGCATTGAAGAATCGGATATGATTGCGCGGCCGGTCCTTGATTCGTTTGCTTTCCTGCCATGGGAATCCAAAGAGCAGCCTGTTGCAAGGATGTTTTGCGACATATATATGCCTAGTGGAAAGCCGTTTGAAGGCGACCCGCGCTACATACTGAAGAAAAATCTTGAGCGCGCCAAAAAAATGGGCTTTACTTATCTTGTTGGCCCGGAGCTCGAATATTTTTATTTTAATAACCCTAAAAATGCTATAGTTCTTGATAGAGGCGGGTATTTTGATTTAACGCCTCTGGATACAGCGCAGAATGTAAGAAATGAAACCGTAAGCGCCCTGGAAGATTTGGGCATTATTGTGGAATACAGCCATCATGAGGTTGCGTCCAGCCAGCATGAAATAGACCTGCGTTATTCTGAAGCCCTTGCCATGGCGGATAATGTTATGACTTACCGGCTTGTTGTAAAAGAAATCGCGCAGGCCAAGGGTTTGCACGCCTCTTTTATGCCGAAACCGGTTTATGGTATAAACGGTTCAGGTATGCATGTGCATCAGTCGTTATTTAAAGGTTCGTCCAACGCTTTCTTCGATAAGAAAGATAAGTACCATCTCTCAAAAACAGCGAAGAATTTTATAGCAGGCCTTTTGAAACATGCCCCGGAAATGACAGCAGTGACAAACCAGTGGATTAATTCATACAAGCGCCTTGTGCCGGGTTATGAAGCGCCGGTTTACATCTGCTGGGCGCAGATGAACCGTTCTGCTTTAATACGCGTGCCTATGTATAAGCCTGGCAAGGAAAAGTCAACGCGTATGGAATACCGCGTGCCTGACCCGGCGTGTAATCCATATTTGGCTTTTTCTGTGATGCTTTGCGCAGGCCTTGAAGGCATAGAAAAGAATTACGCGTTGGCTGATCCTGCTAACGATAATATATACCACATGACTGATGAGCAGAGAGAAAAGGCAAAAATTAAAACTTTGCCCGAGGATTTGTTGGAGGCTATTAAGATTACGGAAAAATCAGAGATTGTTAAAAAGGCGCTTGGTGATACGTTATTTAATTTCTTTATACGTAACAAAAAACTTGAATGGGATGAATATAAGGCCCAGGTTACTCAATACGAGATAAATAAATACCTGCCTATTTTATAGGCAAATATTTGTTGACAAAAAAACTGTTTTTGGTATAATTTTAGCGCAGGACAAAGACGTCCGCCGCGTCCGGTAATTTCCGGGTGAGGCGTACGTTTTTTTATTCCCGCCAAAAAATAAAAATAAAATGAAGATATTAAATAAAAAAACATTATCCGATATCCAAGGCGTAAAAGTCACAAGCATGGATATCCACGCGCCTTTATTAGCAGTAAAGGCCGAGCCAGGCCAGTTTATCGCTGTTATGGCAGTTGAACATGGCGAGAGGATTCCTTTAACTATAGTTGACTCTATTCCTGGAAAAGGCATTATCACAATAATTTTCCAGGAGGTAGGGCTTACTACTAAACTTTTAGGAAGGCTTAGTGTAGGAGATTGTTTGTATTCTTTGGTTGGGCCATTGGGCCATCCTACCCAAATAAGTAATTACGGCAAGGTGGTTTTGGTTGGGGGCGGAGTAGGTATAGCCGAAATATACCCTGTAGCCAAGGCATTTAAAAAAGCAGGCAATAAGGTTATAATTATAATAGGCGCCAGGTCAAAAGAGCTTTTGATTTTAGAAAAAGAATTGAAAGCTGTTTCAGACGAATTGCACATAGCCACTGATGATGGATCTTACGGAAAGAAAGGTTTTGTTACGGAATTGCTTCAAGCCGTCATTGCGAGGAGCAAAGCGACGAAGCAATCTCCGAGTGATGATAAAATATTGGTCTATGCCGTTGGCCCTATACCCATGATGAAATCTGTATCAGCTGTTACAAAACCAGCAGGTATTAAGACCCTGGTTTCATTAAACGCGCTTATGGTGGATGCCACAGGTATGTGCGGCTGCTGCCGCGTAACAGTTGGCAATGAAACAAAGTTTAGTTGTGTTGATGGCCCTGATTTTGACGCGCATCTTGTGGATTGGGATGAATTAGTAAAAAGAAGCAGAATTTATATAGATAAAGAAAAACATATTTGTAATTTAAATAAATTATGAATCGTACCCCCATAAAACCAAAAGAAATAAATGCCGGAAAAAGGTCTGTAAACTTTGACGAGGTAGTGCTTGGCTATCAGGAAAGCGACGCTCTTGCCGAAGCATCGCGCTGTATACAGTGCAAGGCGCCGAAGTGTGTGTCAGGCTGTCCGGTAGGTATAGACATAAAAAAATTTATCTATGAGTTGACACAAAAAGATTATAAGTCAGCGTATCAGACTATAAGAGAGAAAAATAATTTTCCATCTCTTTGCGGCAGGGTATGCCCGGCAGAATATCAGTGTAGAAAAGCATGCATATTTACCAAAAAAGATTCGCCTTTTTCAGGCGATGATACGATTAACATACATTTTCTGGAAAGGTTTATCGGAGATTACGGAATGAAAAACGGCGTGATGGGGACAGGTTTAAAACCTGTCCCCATCACGCGCTCTGTGGCGGTGGTGGGTTCTGGGCCTGCAGGGCTTTGCTGCGCAGGCGAACTTGCCAGAAACGGAATAAAGGTTGTTATTTTTGAAGGCCTGCACAAAACAGGCGGGGTGCTTCGCTATGGCATACCGCCATTCAGACTGCCGCGCAATATACTGGATTTTGAAATAGACAGCTTGAAAGATCTCGGAGTTGAAATAAATACCAATTTTATCGTTGGTAAAACAAAAACATTAGATGAATTGTTCGCGGATGGATTTTCCGCTGTATTTCTTGGGCTTGGAGCAGGTATCCCGTCATTTTTAGGTATAAAAGGCGAAAATCTGTGCAACATATATTCAGCGAATGAGTTTTTAACAAGGGTTAATTTGATGTCTGCCTATAAATTTCCCGAAGCGCATACGCCTGTCAATATAGGAAAGCATATTATAGTTATAGGCGGCGGCAATACTGCCATGGATGCGGCAAGGTGCGCTTTGCGGCTTCAGAAATCAGCAGGTATGAAACCAGATACAACTGTTATTTACAGGCGCACAGAGATTGAAATGCCTGCGCGCAGGCTTGAAATAGAGCACGCTAAGGAAGAAGGCGTTATTTTCAGGTTTTTAGTTAAACCGGATGGGTTTGCAGGAGATGAAAATGGTTTTGTAAAAAAACTTACAAGCCTTGAATGTACTTTAGGCGAACCTGATTCATCAGGAAGAAGAAAACCTATTGAGAAACCAGGCAGTAATTTTGATATAGAATGCGATATGGCTGTTATAGCAGTAGGCCTTAAGGCGAATCAGATTTTAACAAAAGTAACACCGCAGTTAAATGTTGATAAATACGGCGATGTTATAGTTAACCCCCAGACAATGGAGACTTCCATAAAAGGGGTTTTTGCAGGCGGTGATATAGTAGGAGGAGAAGGCACAGTAATAGAGGCCATGGGCATGGCCAAAAAAGCGGCAAAAGGTATAATTAACATGCTTCGCTCACTGTAAGAGCGGGCTAAATTTGACGACGTACGTCAGGAGGAAAGATGAGCAACAAGATTGATGCCTTTATGGCAAAGGTAATTGAGAAGAATCCGGGTGAAAAAGAATTTCATCAGGCAGTAAGAGAGGTGGTTGAGTCGGTAATGCCATTTATCGACGAGAATCCGAAATATCAGCAGTTTAAGGTCCTTGAAAGAATGGTTGAGCCTGAGCGCGTAATTATGTTTCGCGTGTCGTGGCTGGACGATAAAGGTGAGATTCAGGTAAACAGAGGTTTTCGCATACAGATGAATAGCGCCATAGGCCCATATAAAGGCGGTATTCGTTTGCACCCAAGTGTAAATCTCGGAGTTTTGAAATTTTTAGCATTCGAGCAGGTTTTTAAAAATAGTTTGACAACTCTTCCTATGGGCGGAGCCAAAGGTGGTTCTGACTTTGACCCAAAGGGAAAGTCTGATAATGAAGTTATGAAGTTTTGCCAGAGTTTTATGACAGAGCTTCAAAGGCATGTAGGCCCTAATACTGATGTGCCTGCAGGAGATATAGGAACAGGCGGCCGAGAAATAGGTTTTATGTTTGGCCAGTATAAAAGATTGCGCAATGAATTTACAGGCGTATTGACAGGTAAGGCCTTAAATTGGGGAGGAAGCCTGATAAGGCCTGAAGCAACGGGTTATGGATGTGTGTATTTTGTCCAGGAAATGCTTAAGACACGCGGCGAATCTTTAAAAGATAAAGTATGCGCTGTTTCCGGATCAGGAAATGTTGCTCAATACACAGTTGAAAAGCTTATTGAATTAGGCGCGAAGGTTGTTACGCTTTCTGATTCAAATGGTTTTATTTACGATGAAGGCGGTATAGACAAAAAAGAACTAGATTGTGTTTTACACCTTAAAAATGTAAAAAGGGCAAGAATTAAAGATTGCGCAAAGGAATTTGGATGTAAATATTACGAAGGCGAGCGCCCGTGGAAAGTCAAATGTGACATAGCGTTTCCTTCAGCAACGCAGAATGAAATAAGCGAGTCCGACGCAAAGGCGTTGGTTAAAAACGGATGTATGGCAATAGGTGAGGGAGCTAATATGCCTACAACGCCTGAAGGTATAAAGGTTTTCCAGGATGCAAAAATTCTGTACGCTCCGGGAAAGGCAGCAAATGCAGGCGGTGTTGCAACAAGCGGTTTAGAAATGTCGCAGAACAGCATGAGGTTGTCGTGGACAAGAGAAGAGGTTGACAGAAGGCTGCATGATATAATGATAGCGATTCATGATCAGTGCGTCAAATATGGCAAAGAAGGCAAGTATATTAATTACGTAAAAGGCGCTAACATCGCGGGCTTTGTAAAAGTCGCTGACGCGATGATTGACCAGGGTTTGGTATAAAAATCAACCAAAATCAGCCTTGACAAGCGTCGGATTTTGTGATAAAATTAATCAAACAATAGAATAAAGCGCATCGTAAGCGTTTAAAATATGGGACAAGGGCGTTCGAAAGAACGCCCTTGTTTTTTTATGGAAAATACAAACTTTAAAGAACATATCAAAGCGTTGTCTAAAATAAGCATAGCAATAGCATCTGACTTATATCTTGAGGATATTTTGCGCCTTATAGTCAGTGTTACGGCAGAGGTGATGGGTTCTAATATATGTTCTTTAATGCTTGTGGATGAGGCAAAGCAGGAATTGATTATCCGCGCGACCCAGAGCATAAGCGAAGAATATAACAAGAAAAAACCTCTTAAAATAGGCGAAGGCATCGCAGGGAAAGTTGTCAAGGAAAATAAACCGATTGCTGTAAAAGATGTAACAAAAGAAATTGAATATAAACATAAGGATATAGCCAAAAAAGAAGGCCTTAAGTCGCTTTTATGCGTGCCGCTTTCAGTAAAAAATAAGGTTATAGGCGTTATAAATTGCTATACAAGCAAAACTCATAATTTCAGCGATACTGAAATTAATGTGCTTAGCTCTATTGCCAGCCAGGCGGCTGTTGCCATAGAGAACACGGAATTATTAGTAAAAACAAAAATAATAAAGGAGGAACTGGAAGCGCGTAAAAAAATCGAGCGCGCTAAAGGTATCTTGATGAAAGAAAACGGTATAGCAGAGGACCAGGCTTACCTAAAGCTTCAGAAATACAGTATGGACATGCGAAAAAGCATGCGCGAAGTCGCAGAAGCTATTATTCTGGCCCATGATTTTAAGAAACAATAAAACTGAAAGGATGAGATTATGAATCTGTTAAGGCCTAATAGCAATGACGCTACAGGGACTTTTAATCGCTCAAAAAGCATAGTGCCGTGTTCGGGCCTATGTTCAAGATGCCTTGAATCATGCAGAGGAAATTGCGAGGTTTTCAAGTCTTCATTTAGAGGCAGGGAGGTCATATATCCAGGCCCATTCGGCGAGATGACAGCAGGCGGCGATAAAAATTACCCGATAGATTATTCTCATCTTAATATACAAGGTTATGCGCAGGGTGCAAAAGGCCTGGCAAATGGCGTAGAGGGCAACCCTGACACAGCCACATTCCCAGGAGTTGATATCCAGACAGAATATGGCTGGGATAAAAAGGTAAAAATGCAAGTGCCGATTTTTACAGGCGCTTTAGGTTCTACGGAAATCGCGCGCAAGAATTGGGAATATTTTGCCATAGGCGCCGCAATATCAGGTATTACACTTGTGTGCGGCGAGAACGTTTGCGGCATTGATCCAAAACTTGAGCTGGACTCCAATGGTAAAATTACCAAGGCGCCTGATATGGACAGGCGCATTGAGGCATATAAAAAGTTTCACAATGGTTTTGGCGAAATACTTGTTCAGATGAATGTCGAAGATACAAGGCTTGGCGTCGCGGAATACGTAAGAAAAAAACACAATCTTGAAACAATAGAATTAAAATGGGGCCAGGGCGCAAAATGTATAGGCGGCGAGATAAAAGTAAAAAGCCTTGAAAGGGCGCAGGAATTAAAAAAACGCGGTTATATAGTTACGCCTGACCCGACAACGCATGCCATACAGGAAGCGTTTAAAGACGGCGCGATAAAAGAATTTGAAAGGCATTCACGCCTGGGCTTTGTTTCAGAAGAAGGTTTTATGAATGAGATAAAACGCCTTAGAGGCCTTGGGTTTAAGAGGATAACATTAAAGACAGGCGCGTATTCAATGGTTGAGCTCGCACAGGCGATTAAATTTTCATCTATTGCCAAGATAGATTTATTGACAATTGACGGCGCGCCAGGCGGCACAGGCATGAGCCCATGGCGTATGATGCAGGAATGGGGCATACCGACATTTTATCTGGAGGCGCTTACATATGAATTCTGCGAAAAGTTGTCAAAAAAGAAAATGAGAATTCCAGATATAGCGATAGCAGGCGGATTTTCCCTTGAGGATCATGTTTTTAAAGCAATAGCAATGGGCGCGCCTTATGTAAAAGCAGTCTGCATGGGAAGGGCATTGATGATTCCTGGTTTTGTAGGTAAAAATATAGAGGAGTGGATTAAGAGCAATACGTTGCCGCCAACTGTATCTGAATTTGGTAAAACTGCCAAAGAAATATTCGTCTGTTACGAAGAGCTCGCGGATAAATATGGCAAAGATATGAAAGATATTCCGCTTGGCGCTGTAGGAGTTTATACATTTAGCCAGAGGATAAAGGTTGGTTTACAACAATTGATGGCAGGCTCTAGAAATTTTAATTTAGGTGCTATTTCAAGAAAAGACCTAATGAGCCTGACAGAAGAAGCGGCAAAGGTATCAGGTATTGCTTATGTTATGGATGCCTACAGAAAAGAAGCCGAAGCGGTTCTTTAAGGAGGGTTTATGTGCGGTAAAGGATTGTGCATTACTTGCGCAAAAGATAAGAATTGTGCCTTTACAAAAAAATACCCTGTTGTGTATTGTGAAGAGTTTAATGATGAACAGGAAAAACATGGCGCTGTCAGAAGTGCCAATAAAAGGCATAAAAACTAAGTTTCGAATTTTACCTAACGTTTTCCTAACATCTGTAACATTAATATTTAGAATCAGTTATATAAAATAATAGTGTGTATTCAAAAAAGCCAGAAAAAAGTTGTAATATTCTGGCTTTTTTGTTGTTATAATAGTAAAACAGCAAACACCCCCGGGGTGAAGCAGGCAAACCAGAGCTTGTAACTCCCCGGGGGTGTAAAACGGTAGACAATAAAAAAACATACAAGGAGTATATCATGAAAAAACTAATATCCGCAATCTTAACAGTCACTTTTATTCTAACTCAATGTGGCATAGGTATAGCTGCGCCTATGTATAATAAGGTAGGCCAAAATCTGCGCGCAGATATTATTGAAGGCGAAGGCAATGCCATAGGCGATATTGGAGCAGAGTTGCAAGGGAATCGTGGTTATGTTACTGCATCCACAATAGGCGGTGGCTTGACTGATGGTTTTGCATTTTTGAGGCGAAATGCGAAAGCTAAAAAAGGAGCGGTAGAGCAGATTTCAGGAGCAATTAATGGCCAATCACTAGAAGTATCCTTAGAAGGGCTTGTTGACAAAATTTTTGATACTTTGCCTTTAAATGGTACAACTGGTGATATCTGTGATTTTAGCGCTGCAGAAGTAAGATTAAAAGGTAGAGGTATTCTAGTTCCATTTGTAAGTGAAATTTCTGTGACTGGCGTTGGTTCTGGCAGAGAAGAGGTTATTGGTTTAGTTGTTTGGGAAACACAGGGTGCAAGACGTTTAAGTTATTATAATGGAGAGGACGAAACGTTTGAAGCAATAATTCCTGCCCGTGCCGCAGGCGAGACGACAGACGCAGGAGCGATTGGCTGGCGTGTATGGCCTGGCATTACAAGCAGCATAAGAGGCATAAGAGATTATGTATTAAGCTTAAAGCAAACGAGGCAATTGTTTAGTATAAGATTGTCAAAACCGGTATATCCCGGCATTGGAACAACTCCATATCCAGTCGTAAAACCAAGCAACCCATTGCCACCTAAACCGTCGAGGCCTACATTTTTTGACGATCTTATCTATAAGTATGGGTTTGCAGTTGATAAGGCCGCAAAAAAGCCTTCTCTTTATAGAGGAAGCAAAACTGGCGCGTGGACAGCCGAAGTTAACGTAAAATCCAATACAGTTGTGATAAAAAACAGTTCTTATAGTGACGGCATTAATCCGCCATTTATATTAAGAGAAGATGCCATCAGGTTTAGAACATTTGAGTTTGATCAATATTGTAAATCGCTTGGATATAAAGATGAAGATTTGGAATGGGTAGTTCAAAACTACTCTGATGGAAAAGAGCCTAGAAAAATATACAGGGTATTTCGCAATCAGTCAATAGGCGGGATAGCTTTAAGTACAGATGGCAAGGTTTTCCGTTTAGGAGAAAATGCGCCTGTTACATTAGAGGAATACAGCGGAAAGAGGTTGGCATTGTGGCAGAATACTGGATGGGATGTGACAGTGGATACAGGCGGAAATTTTTGCCTGAGAGCTCCGGGGGTAAAAGAAGAAAAATGGAGCCCGTTCGAAGTTAAATATATTGGAAGAGATTCTAATGGCGGGTTGTTAGTAAGTTTTATAGATGGCACAGAAAAAAGATTTGCCGCGCAACTAAGAGATAATCCGCGTGTTGCTACTTCTTATTTTGGTAAGCCTGTATTTGTATATGCAGATGCTGTTGGAGCGCAAGCCGCTGTTACTGCCCGCGCTGTTGGCGTGCGACAGGACCCTAAGTTCGAAGAAACTAAAGATGGTTTTTTGAGAATCAGGATAGGCCTTAGAGATTGGTTATTAGGGCCGAGAGGGGATGTTTATATCGCAGAGACTTTAGAGCTTGCAGAGCCTGATGATGTCCCGCAGAATATTTTGTCTTATGAGGATGCGCGGCGATTCTTGAATGATGCGTTAGTTAAAGAGGCGAAGCAGGTGTTGGGTGCGCCAAGGATTAGTTTTGTTGCAGATGTTGTAAGGATGCTTAGGGATGAGTATGGTATTCTAACAAACGAGGTGGATCTTAAAGAGCTATGGGCACATCTTGATAAAATAAGACAATATGCAGACGCAGTCGGCGCTGCGGCGGTGGGATTGGGCGATGTTAGAGTTTTAGTAGTAGATGATGAGTTTGGCCCAAGAGAATCCATATATTGGTCTCTTGCAACTAAAGGTGTGCCTAAAAATAATATTACTAAAGTGCCTGATGTTGCAGCAGCAATAGATTTTATTAGTAAAAATCCAGTAGATGTTGTTATTACTGATTGGAAAATGCCTGGACAGAATGGCGATGTATTAATAGAACACATAGCCGCTAATTTTGGCGACAGGTTGCCGGTAATTTTACTTGCTGCTGTAGCTGATCAGCGCGATGTCAGTGAACTTGCTCCGGAACAACAAGCAATAGTAAAGGGTATTGTTGGTAAACCATTTAATAGAAATGATCTTTATGCTTCTATTGAAAAGGCAGTGCCTAGTTTGGCTGCGGCTGTGGGGGATGATGTATCAAACATGACATTAGCTGAGGTTAGAAAGGAATTTAGTACTACAAACTTGGCATTAGAACAGGTGCAATCTCAACTGGATCGCATAGTTGCAGAAGAAAAACCGGCAGAAGAAGTATCATTTTTGGAGCTGCAAAGAGCGCAGTTAATTGCCAGAGTAAATGTTTTGCAAGCTGAACTTAATACGTGGCAAGGTAAAGATGCTGTATCAGTGTTGTCTGCTGTGCGTGAAGAAGTTCGGAATTTGGATACGTCCGTACCTGGTTTTCCGCTGCCTGCCACTATTTCAATATTGCTTGTTACAGATATGAGAGGCGAGCCTGTTAAAGATATTATTAAGACGATAGAATTAGCTGCAGGAGAGCTAAAATTAGCACATGTTAATATAGTGCCGTTTGATGTCAATTCAGTTGAAGGCGGGGCTACTCAAGTAATAAACTCAATAAACGAAGAAGCAAGAAAAATAGGTGCAAGCCGTATTATAATCCGTATTGATAATGATACCATGGGTATTGCAGCAAGCTTTAGCCAGTTGTCCGGCAGTATGGGTGTAATAGTAGTCGACGTTTCAGGATTAGATGCAAAAGCAGCTGGAGAAGCAATAAAGACTTCGCTGTAATCTGTTAATTGCTATTTTCAAGTTGGCGGCCACGACGGGTGGGCAGCACAGCCCCGCATCAGCGGGGCGAGCAGCCCACCCGGAGATGGCCGCCTGTACAGAATTTTGCATTGACAGATTCTGAAAATGTAGTATACTTATAAGTAGTCCAAAGAAGAGCTACTACTAAAAAACAATGGCGTTTAGAGGCCGGATTATCGGCGCTAAACGTTTTTTTATTGGAGAAAATATGGCAAAATACATATTTGTAACAGGCGGGGTTATATCAAGTTTAGGTAAAGGTATCACATCTGCGTCTATAGGAAAAATCCTTGAATCGCGCGGATTAAAAGTAAGCCTTATGAAATTTGACCCTTATATAAATGTAGACCCAGGCACTATGAATCCCTACCAGCATGGTGAAGTGTATGTAACAGATGATGGCGCTGAAACAGACCTTGACCTTGGCCATTATGAAAGATTTACGAACGCCAAGCTCACCAAGTTTAATAATGTAACAACAGGCTTGATCTATAATGCAGTAATTTCCAAAGAGCGCCGCGGCGATTATTTAGGAAAAACTGTCCAGGTAATACCTCATATAACAAATGAAATAAAAGACAGGATAAAAAAAGTCGCAGAGGTTTCAGGAGCAGATATCATATTAATTGAAATCGGCGGCACAGTAGGCGATATAGAGAGCTTGCCGTTTCTGGAAGCAGCAAGGCAGTTTGGGCTTGATATGGGCAAAGATAATGTTTTGTATGTGCATGTAACGCTTATTCCTTATTTAAGGTATGCTGATGAAATAAAGACAAAGCCAACACAGCATTCAGTAGGCACTTTGCGTGAGATAGGTATACAGCCTGATGTATTGGTTTGCCGCACTGAAAAGCCGCTTTCAATGGACCTCAAAGAAAAAATTTCATTATTCTGCAGTGTCCAGAAAGAAGCGGTTATTGAGGCGCGCGATGTTGAATCTATTTATCAAGTCCCGCTTGAATTTAAGAAACAGATTTTAGATGAGATAATACTAAGCCATTTTAAATTAATCTGTAAGTTTTCTGATCTGAAGGACTGGGAGAAAAATGTTGTAGAGCCTGCAATAAACCCGAAAGAAAAAGTTACCATTGCGTTTGTGGGAAAATATATTACTTTGCATGACGCGTATAAATCAGTGTTTGAGTCGTTGACGCACGCAGGCATATATAATAACGCGAAGGTCCAGATAAAAAAGGTTGATTCAGAAGACATACAAAAATACAACGCTGAAAAATTTCTAAAAGATGTTTCAGGGGTTTTGGTGCCTGGTGGATTTGGCTATCGCGGCATAGAAGGAAAGATAGCTGCGATAAAATTCGCGCGTGAAAATAAGATTCCGTTTTTGGGGCTGTGCCTAGGCATGCAATGTGCTGTTATTGAATTTGCAAGGAATGCCTGCGGCCTACAAGATGCGAATTCAACTGAGTTTAAGCCAAAGGCAAAGGATCCGGTTGTAAGTTTATTAGAAGAGCAAAGGAAAATTACTGATTTAGGCGGCACAATGCGTTTGGGAGCTTATCCATGCAAAATAAAAAAGAGTTCTTTAGCTTTTAAAGTTTATGGCAAGGCGTTGGTTTTGGAGAGGCACAGGCACAGATACGAATTTAACGATAAGTATAAAAAGCTATTAGAGAAGAAGGGTATGGTTTTTTCAGGGATGTATGCCAAAAAGAACCTGGTTGAGATGATAGAGCTTAAAAATCACCCGTTTTTCCTGGCAGTGCAATTTCATCCGGAATTTAAGTCAAAGCCTGACAAGGCGCATCCGTTATTCAGAGATTTTATCAAGGCAGCTCTTACCCGCCATTAATTTGTTTACAAAACCCCTATTTTATATTATAATAATAAAAATTATTAGTAATTATACCTGCCAAAAATTATGAAAATCGGCTTCGACAACGACAAATACCTAAAAGAACAAACAGCTGCTATCACTGAAAGAGTCAGTAAATTTGGCAACAAGCTCTATCTTGAATTTGGCGGCAAGCTTTGCTTTGATTATCATGCCGCAAGAGTCCTTCCGGGCTATGACCCTAACGTAAAAATAAGATTATTACAGGCTTTAAAAGATAAGGTTGATATAGTATTGGCCATATATTCAGGCGATATTGAAAAAGGCCGTGTAAGAGGCGATTTTGGCATAACATATGACGCAGCCACATTTAAGCTAATTGACGATTTAAGAAAATGGGGGCTTGATATATCTTCTGTTGTTATTACCAGATTTGCTAACCAGCCGTCAGCAAAGTCTTTCAAAAATAAGCTTGAGCGCAGGGGAGTCAAAGTATATCTGCATTACCCTATAGAAAATTATTCAACTGATATAGATTTAGTAGTAAGCGAAAAAGGTTTTGGCAAGAATGATTATATAGAAACAAAGAAGCCTATAGTGGTTGTAACCGGCCCAGGCCCGAATAGCGGCAAATTAGCTACCTGCCTTTCACAGCTATATCAGGACCATAAAAAAGGCATTAATTCAGGATACGCAAAATTTGAAACATTTCCTATATGGAATCTGCCTCTTAAGCATCCTGTAAACGTTGCGTATGAGGCGGCAACCGCTGATATACTGGATTTTAATTTGGTAGATCCGTTTCATCTATCGGCATATAAACAGTCAGCCATTAATTATAACAGGGACGTGGAAAGTTTCCCTATATTAAAAAATATTTTAACCAAAATATGCGATGGCAATAATAAAATGCCGATGTATAATTCGCCTACTGATATGGGTGTTAACCGCGCTGGCTTTGGCATAATAAATGATGAGGCGGTAAAAGAGGCCGCAAAGCAGGAAATTATAAGAAGATATTTCAGGTATAACGCTGAATATGTTTTAGGCGTGGAAAAGAAAGAGGCAGTGGACAGGGCAATGCAATTGGTTGAGGAAATGAAACTTAAGCTGACTGATAGAAAAGTTGTGGAAGTTGCCAGAAAATCCGCAGAGTCCGCGGAGGCGCAGGGCAAAGGCAACGCAGGCATATTCTGCGGCGCTGCCATAGAGCTGTCTGACGGCAAAATGATAACAGGCAAGAATTCAAAACTTATGCACGCGGCATCAAGCCTTGTTTTAAATGCCTTAAAGACTCTTGCAAATATACCTGATGAGATACTTTTATTGTCTCCGCAGATAATAAATCAGATTTCAAAATTGAAGCAAGGGATACTTGGGCAAGAATCAGAAAGCCTGGATCTTGAAGAAACGTTAATAGCCCTTTCTATAAGCGCTATTACAAATCATACCGCAGAATTGGCAATGAAAAAACTGTCAGAGTTAAAAGGGTGCGAGGTGCATATTACACATATACCTACGCCTGGAGATGAGGTTGGGTTGAAGCGCTTAGGAGTAAATCTTACTACTGATGGAAAATTTTCATCGCACAATTTATTCGTAGAGTGACCACTAAAAGCATGCACGCAATATTAGTTTTAGAAGACGGCAAAATTTTTAAAGGAAAATCTTTTGGCGCAACTGGCGAAAGGTTCGGTGAGGCTGTATTTAATACTTCCATAACAGGTTATCAGGAAATTATCACAGACCCTTCCTATAAATTTCAGATTGTAACAATGACATATCCGTTAATAGGCAATTACGGAGTGAACGAAGAGGACGTAGAATCGAAGAAGCCGTGGCTTAGCGCTTTTGTTATAAAGGAATTAAGTTCTATATCCTCTAACTGGCGCTCAACAATGGCCCTTGATGAATATCTAAAAAAACATGATATACCAGGCATACAAGGCATAGATACACGGGCCCTAACACGTCATCTGCGTTTACAGGGCGCGATGCAGGCAGTTGTGTCCACGGAGGATTTTGACACAAGCAGGCTTATTAAAAAAATAAAAGCATCCCAGCATCTTGAGGGAGTTGATCTGGTAAAGGATGTAACTTGCGATAAGGCTTATGACTGGAATAAAAAAGGAAAATATAAAGTAATAGTTTTAGACTGTGGAGTCAAATTTAACATATTGCGTAATCTGGAAAAAGCAGGATGTAAAGTTGTAGTTATGCCTGCGGCAGTACAGCCAAAAGAGATACTTGACGCGAAGCCGGACGGTTTATTGTTTTCAAACGGCCCTGGTGATCCTGCGGCTGTAAAATATGTAATAAAAACAGCCCAGGAGCTCGTAGGAAAATTGCCTATATTCGGGATATGCCTGGGCCATCAGATGCTTGGCCTTGCCCTTGGCGCAAAAACGTATAAACTGAAATTCGGGCATCATGGCGGTAATCATCCGGTTAAAGATTTAAACACAGGCAAAGTCGCGATTACTTCTCAAAATCACGGATTTAATGTTGATATGAATACAATGCCTGATAAGGGCACAGTTGCTACACACTTAAATTTATATGATAACACTGTTGAAGGCATGGAGAACAGCAAGCTTAAATTTTTCAGCGTGCAATACCATCCTGAAGCAGGCCCTGGCCCGCATGATGCAGGCTATTTGTTTGAGAAATTTGTCAAGATGATGGAAAAAAATGCCTAAGCGAACAGACATCAAAAAAATATTAATAATTGGTTCAGGGCCAATAATAATCGGCCAAGCGTGTGAATTTGATTATTCAGGCACCCAGGCATGTAAGGCTTTGAGGGAAGAGGGTTTTGAGGTAGTTCTGGTTAATTCAAATCCAGCCACTATTATGACTGACCCTGAAATGGCAGATAGGACTTATATTGAGCCTATTACAGTCCAGATGCTTGAGAAGATAATTGAAAAAGAGCGGCCTGACGCGCTTCTTCCTACATTGGGCGGCCAGACAGGCCTTAACATAAGTATACAACTGGCAGATCAGGGCATCCTTGATAAGTATAAAGTACAGATGATAGGCGCTGATAGGAATGCCATTAAAAAAGCAGAGGACAGAAAATTATTTAAACAGGCAATGCAAAAAATCGGCCTTGATTTGCCTGAAAGCGGATTAGCCTATAATATGGCTGAAGCAAAAAAAATCGCAAAGACTATAGGTTTTCCTATTATAATAAGGCCTTCGTTTACATTAGGCGGCACAGGCGGCGGTACTGCGTATGATATGCAGCAATTTGAAGAGATTGCCCAGCGCGGCATTGAATCAAGCATGATTTCAGAGATTTTAGTTGAGGAATCTATATTGGGCTGGAAAGAATTTGAGCTCGAAGTGATGCGCGATAAAAAAGACAATGTTGTAATTATTTGCTCTATAGAAAATTTTGACCCTATGGGTATTCATACAGGCGATTCAATAACAGTTGCGCCTGCGCAGACATTGACAGATAAAGAATATCAGCTTATGCGCGATGCTTCCATAGCCTGCATAAGAGAAATCGGCGTTGAAACCGGAGGTTCAAACATACAATTCGCTGTAAATCCTGATAACGGCAGGATGGTTATAATAGAGATGAATCCAAGGGTTTCGCGTTCTTCTGCGCTTGCCTCAAAGGCAACAGGTTTTCCTATAGCAAAGATAGCCGCAAAATTAGCTGTTGGTTATACCCTTGATGAAATTCCCAACGATATAACAAAAGAAACACCTGCTTCTTTTGAACCGACAATAGACTATTGTGTAGTTAAAATTCCGCGGTTCGCGTTTGAAAAATTTCCCGCGGCAGATTCAACTTTGACTATTCAGATGAAATCAGTAGGCGAGGTTATGGCTATAGGCCGCACATTTAAGGAAGCCTTGCAAAAAGGTATACGCGGCCTTGAAATAAAAAAGAACGGTTTTGAGGGCATAAAATACAAAGATAAACAACATTTAGAGGAAAGATTAAAAACGCCGAACGCGGAAAGATTGTTTTATATTTATGAGGCGTTAAAAAATAATTATTCTCTGGATAAGATTTATGAACTAACAAAGATAGACAGGTGGTTTTTGCAAAATTTAAAAGATATTATTGAATTTGAGCCGAAGATAACAGAAGATAATTTATTAGAAGCAAAACAGCTTGGGTTCAGCGATAGGCAGATAGCAAAGGCGTTAAATAGCGATGAAGACAAAGTGCGCGCCTTAAGAAAAAAACAAGGCGTAGAGCCTGTATATAAACTTGTTGATACCTGCGCCGCGGAGTTTGAAGCCCTCACGCCTTATTATTATTCAACATACGAAACCCCGTTTGCGCACGACGCAATACGCACAACGGAAGACGAAACGCGAAAATCTTCTAAGAAGAAAATAATGATCCTTGGAGGCGGGCCGAACAGGATAGGCCAGGGCATAGAGTTTGATTATTGTTGTGTGCATGCCTCATTTGCCTTAAAAGAGCTTGGGTTTGAGACGATTATGGTAAATTCTAACCCTGAGACAGTGTCTACGGATTATGATACTTCTGATAAACTTTATTTTGAGCCGCTTACGAAAGAAGATGTCCTTAATATAATTGATAAAGAAAATCCCGATGGTGTTATTGTTCAGCTTGGGGGCCAGACGCCTTTAAACTTGGCTATCCCGCTTGCTAAAGCAGGCGTTAAAATAATAGGCACTACACCTGACGCTATTGACCGCGCAGAAGACAGAAAGCGCTTTTCAGAGCTCGTTGACAAATTAAAATTGGTACAGCCTGAGAATGGTACAGCTGTTACAGTTAAGGAAGCCTTGGTTGTCGCGAAAAAAATAGGCTACCCTGTATTAGTAAGGCCTTCATATGTTTTAGGCGGCAGGGCAATGGAAATAGTTTATGATGACGCAACGCTTGAATATTATATGCAGCATGCGGTATGGGCATCGCCCGAGCGGCCTGTTTTAGTTGATAAATTTATTGAAGATGCCATAGAAGTTGACGTTGATATGGTAGCTGACGGCGAAACTTTTGTAATAGGCGGCATAATGGAGCATATAGAGGAGGCAGGGGTGCATTCAGGCGACGCGGCAATGGTTTTGCCGGCGCATACGCTTTCAAAAGAAATCATAGAGAAAATACGTGAATATACGCACGCGCTCGCGCGCGAATTAAATGTCATAGGCCTTATGAATGTGCAATATGCCGTAAAAAATAAAACAGTTTATATATTAGAGGTAAACCCGCGCGCGTCAAGGACTGTGCCGTTTGTTTCAAAGGCTATCGGGGTTCCTCTCGCAAAATTAGCAGCCAAGGTAATGGCAGGCGAAAAATTAAAGAATTTGGGATTCATCCAGGAAGTTATACCAAAGCATATTTCCATAAAGGAATCAGTTCTGCCTTTTGTTAAATTCCCAGGAGTGGATATTACGCTTGGGCCTGAAATGAAATCTACAGGCGAGGTTATGGGCATTGATACTGAATTCGGCAAGGCATACGCAAAAAGCCAGCTGGCGTCATACCAGAAATTGACCACAAGCGGCACGGTTTTTATAAGCGTAAAGGATTCTGATAAAAAACCTATTTTAGTTTCAGTTGCAAAAAAATTAATTGATTTGGGTTTTGATATTGTATCAACATCAGGAACAGCTAAATTTTTAGAAAAAAATAATGTGAAAGTAAAGACTATTCAGCGTATCAGCGAAGGCGCGCCAAATCTTTTAGATATTATCAAGAAGAACGGAATACAGCTTATCATAAATACGCCTTCGGGTAAAATGCCCCGTCAGGATGAAATAAGGATTCGTTCAAGCGCCATATCGTTCGGCGTTTTGGTAGTGACAACTTTGCCCGGGGCAGATGCCTGCGTGCAGGGTATTGAAGCATTAGCTAAAAAAACTCTTGAAGTGAAGGCTTTGCAGGAGTATAATAAAAAATAATAAGGAGGGTATTAACATGAAAAGATTATTTTGTGTAATTATGATTTTGGGATTTGCGGCTATGCTGGTTTGCCCGACAATAGCTCAGAGCGATGATAGCTCAAACAAGATTTTAAAGGAAGGCCTTCTTGGCGCAGCAACAGGCGCAGTTGCCGCAGGCGCATCAGGCGGCAAGGCAGGCAAAGGCGCATTGATAGGCGCAGGCACGAATGTTATAGGCGGCGCTCTTCTTGATACGCTTACAGGCAGCTCTAGCCAGCAGCAAGCACCTGTTGTTCAGCAGCAGCCTGTGTATGTGCAACAACAGCCAACATATGTTGTGCCTGTGCAGCAAGCCCCCACTTTGACACCGGAGCAGATATGGTATCAGAAGGGTTATCAGGAAGGTTTTAGAGCAGGCTATGACGAAGGGATTAACGCTCATAGAGACAGAAGGTAGAATATCAAGATATATTGACAAAAGTAATTTTTGTGGTATATTGTGACAAGGATCCAAAGCAGGATCAACGACGATGAGGCCAGAGAAGATAATTCTTTGGCCTTTATTTTTATAGGGAGATATAGCCTATGACATTTATTTATTGGGTAGGAAGCGTTGTTTCTTTAGCTTTATTTATTTACCTTATTATAGCGCTTTTGAAGCCGGAGATTTTTAAATGAACTGGAACAATTTTAGTCAAAGTTTTATTTATCTGATAGTTTTGCTTCTGTTGGTTAAGCCGCTTGGAATTTATATGGCGCGAATCTATGAAGGCAAATTTGCTGGGGTTAATGTTTGGTTTGGCTGGCTTGAGAGATTGATTTACCGGTTGGCAGGCGTGCGCCCTGAACAAGGGATGAGCTGGAAAGCTTATGCAATAGCTATGATGCTATTTAATGTGCTGGGAATAATAATTGTTTATGCCCTTCAGCGTTTTCAAGCGTACTTACCCTTGAATCCAATGTCTATGCCGGCAGTAAAACCTGATCTTGCGTTCAATACAGCGGTGAGTTTTGCTACTAACACAAATTGGCAAAGCTATGCAGGCGAAACCACTTTAAGTTATCTTACGCAGATGCTGGGGTTAACTGTCCAAAACTTTGTTTCCGCGGCAACCGGAATGGCTATACTTGTAGCTGTGATTCGGGGTTTTGTTCAAAAGCAAGTTGAAACAATCGGTAATTTTTGGGTTGATTTAGTTAGATCCACGCTTTATATTCTACTGCCGCTTGCATTGATACTGTCAGTGGTTTTAGTGTCACAGGGGGTAGTCCAGACTTTTAAACCTAGCGTAAAAACAGAACAACAGGTTATTGCTTTAGGCCCTGTTGCTTCACAGATAGCCATAAAGCAATTAGGTACTAACGGAGGAGGTTTTTTTAATGTTAATTCCGCGCATCCGTTTGAAAATCCCACTCCGTTATCAAATTTTTTGGAAATGTTAGCAATACTTTTAATAGCTTCGGCATTATGTTATACATTTGGTTATATGGTTAGGGACAGGCGTCAAGGCTGGGTAATACTTGCGGCCATGATGATAATTTTTATTCCATGCCTTTGGGGGTGTATTCAGGTTGAACAAAAAGGCAATTCCTTGCTTAGTCAATTTGGGGTTGATCAGAATGCAGGTTTGTTGCAGTCAGGCGGCAACATGGAAGGCAAAGAAGCGCGTTTTGGAATTGTAAATTCAGCTATTTGGGCAACAGCCACAACCGCGGCTTCTAACGGATCAGTAAATTCTATGCATGATTCTTATATGCCTCTTGGCGGGATGATTCCTATGTGGCTCATGCAATTAGGAGAGGTAATTTTCGGCGGGGTTGGTTCAGGCCTTTACGGCATGATCGCATTTATCATTATAGCTGTTTTTATGTCCGGCCTTATGATTGGCCGTACTCCTGAATATTTAGGAAAGAAAATTGAGGCCTATGAAATGAAAATGGCTTCACTTATAATTTTAATACCGCCTATATTGGTTCTTGCAGGCACTGCGGTTTCTGTTATTTTACCAGTAGGAAAAAGTTCAATTTTAAACCCAGGGCCTCATGGGTTCAGCGAGATATTGTATGCTTTTTCTTCAGCAGGAAATAATAATGGAAGCGCTTTTGCCGGGCTAACCACAAATACATTTTTCTATAACATCGCTTTAGGTTTAGCCATGTTTTTTGCCAGATATTGGCTTGCTATACCGGCGCTTGCGATTGCAGGGTCGCTTTCTAAGAAAAAGATAGTGCCTGTCAGCGAAGGAACGTTGCCTACACACACGCCGCTTTTTGTTTTATTTCTGGTTATGGTTGTTTTAATTGTAGGAGCGTTGACATTTTTTCCTGCATTAGCGCTGGGCCCTATTGTTGAACATCTGATGTTGACAGGATCTTAATATGAGCAAAACGCACAAGCAGAAATCTTTATTTGATTTATCTATAGCTGGATCAGCATCCATTGATGCCATAAAGAAGCTGGACCCGCGGCATCAAGTCAAGAATCCAGTGATGTTCGTAGTTTTAGTGGGGAGCGTATTAATTACTGGCCTCTATTTTCGGGCATTGTTGGGCCGCACAGAGGAGCCAGCCAGTTTTATTTTAGCCATAACCCTATGGTTATGGTTTACGCTTATTTTTGCGAATTTTTCAGAAAGTATGGCTGAAGGCCGGGGAAAAGCGCAGGCAGCGTCTTTAAGAAAGGCAAAAAAAGATACTTTTGCCAAAAAACTTTCAAAAGCTAAATATGGTTCTGATTACGAAAAAATATCCGCTTCTTCGCTGCGAAAAGGTGATGTTGTTTTTGTCGAAACAGGCGATATGATTCCAATGGACGGAGAAGTTATTGAAGGCGTGGCAAGTGTTGATGAGAGCGCGATTACCGGAGAAAGCGCGCCTGTCATACGCGAAAGCGGAGGAGACCGCAGCGCTGTTACAGGCGGTACGCGTGTCCTTTCAGATTGGCTTGTGGTGCGTATCAGTTCAAACCCAGGGGAAACATTTCTTGATCATATGATTGCGATGATAGAAGGAGCTAAACGCCAAAAAACTCCCAATGAAATTGCCCTAAGTATTTTGCTGGCAGTTTTTACGCTCATTTTTTTGTTAGTAACTATAACGCTCTTGCCGTTTTCTATTTATAGCGTAGCCTCAGCAGGCCACGGTGTTCCGGTTAGCATTACTGTATTAATTGCGCTTTTGGTTTGCCTTATTCCTACGACTATCGGCGGATTACTGCCTGCTATCGGAATTGCGGGAATGGATCGAATGATTCAGGCTAATGTCATTGCTACATCAGGCAGGGCAGTAGAGGCATCCGGAGACGTAGATGTTTTGCTTTTAGATAAAACCGGGACCATTACGCTGGGTAACAGGCAAGCTGTTGCTTTTGTGCCTACTTTTGGTATAAATATAGAATCTTTAGCAGACGCGGCGCAGATAGCTTCTTTGGCTGATGAAACGCCAGAAGGCAGAAGCATTGTTATACTGGCTAAAGAAAAGTACGGTATAAGAGAGCGTCAAATTCATGAACTAAACGCGAAATTTATTCCTTTTACCGCGCAGACAAGGATGAGCGGCGTTGATCTAGGCGATGGCAGGCAAATCAGAAAAGGAGCTGTTGATGCTATTGAACATTATGTAAAAGAGCTTAAAGGCGTATTTCCTGAAGATTTAAAAAACGTTATTACGGCTATTTCTAAAAGCGGAGGCACTCCTTTGGTTGTAGCTGAACATAAAAATGTGCTGGGCGTGATTCATTTAAAGGATATTATAAAAGGCGGGATAAAAGAGCGTTTTGCCGAACTGCGGCGTATGGGCATTAAAACTGTAATGATTACCGGTGACAATCCGTTAACCGCAGCTGCGATTGCCGCTGAAGCCGGTATGGATGATTTTTTAGCTCAGGCCACTCCTGAGTTGAAGCTTAGCTATATCCGTAAAATGCAGGAAGGCGGCAGGCTTGTTGCGATGACAGGCGATGGAACTAATGATGCGCCGGCTCTTGCGCAGGCAGATGTTGCTGTGGCTATGAACACAGGAACGCAGGCGGCTAAAGAAGCAGGCAATATGGTAGATCTTGATTCTAATCCTACAAAGCTTATCGAAGTTGTTGAGATAGGAAAACAATTACTTATGACCCGCGGCTCGTTGACTACATTTAGCATCGCTAACGATATGTCAAAATATTTTGCTATTATCCCGGCGGCATTTGCAGGAACGTATCCGATTTTGAATGCGCTTAATATTATGCATTTAGCTACTCCTAGAAGCGCTGTCTTATCAGCCGTTATTTTTAACGCGCTTATTATTATATTATTGATTCCGCTGGCGTTGCGCGGCGTTAAATATAAACCCATGCCGGCAAGCCGTCTCTTACGCGAGAATCTATTAATATATGGAGCCGGAGGTATTATCGCGCCGTTTATCGGGATTAAGTTAATTGATATGATTTTGGTTGCTTTAAAATTGGTTAATTAAATGAAGAAAAATATGTTTAAAGAACAAATACGCCCGGCAATTTTATTATTTCTTGTTTTATCATTAATAACAGGGGTTATCTATCCATTATTTGTAACGGGCATTGCCCAATTATTTTTTCATCATGAGGCAAATGGCAGCTTAATTTATAGAAATGCAAAACCAGCAGGATCTTTACTTATAGGCCAGCAGTTTGACGATCCTAAACATTTTTGGGGGCGCCTTTCCTCGACATCCCCTGTTCAATTTAATGCCGCATCTTCATCAGGGTCAAATTTAGGGCCGTCAAATCCGGTATTGCTAGGCGCCGTAAAAGCGCGTATTAATGCGTTAAAAGAAGCGGATCTTGATAATAAAAATTCTATACCTGTAGATTTAGTTACTTCTTCAGCGAGTGGATTAGATCCGCATATAAGTTTAGCGGCTGCATATTATCAAATACCCAGAGTTGCGCGCGTGCGCGGGTTGAGCCAGGATTTTGTCAAAAAAATTGTAAACCAGTATTCTCGCGGGCGTTTTCTGAAAGTAATTGGAGAGCCTGTTGTAAATGTGCTTGAGGTTAATTTAGCATTGGATACTCAAAATACAAAATAGAGGTGAATTATGGCAAGGCCTAATCCGGATGAATTATTAGCAAGTATTAAGCGCGAAGAATCGCATAGAGGCAAACTTAAGATTTTCTTTGGCGCGGCCGCAGGGGTAGGTAAAACTTATTCAATGCTTGAAGCTGCAAGATTGCAGAAAAAAGAAGGTATTGATGTTGTCGCTGGATATGTTGAGACGCATAAGCGCGCTGAAACCGAAGTTCTTCTTGAAGGCCTGGAAATCCTGCCGGCAAAAATTATTAAGTATAAAAATGTTGAATTGCGCGAATTTGACATTGATGCGGCATTGAAAAGAAAGCCAGCCCTTATCTTAGTAGATGAGTTAGCGCATACCAATACTTCGGGTTCGCGCCACCCTAAAAGGTGGCAGGACGTAGAAGAGCTTCTTGATAAGGGCATAGATGTTTACACCACGCTTAATGTGCAGCATTGTGAAAGCGCGACTGATATTGTGGCTCAAATTACAGGTGTCATGGTCCGTGAGGTTATACCTGATACTTTGGTTGAAAAAGCCGATGAGATAGAACTTGTTGATTTGCCCACAGAAAATCTTTTAAAACGCCTTAGAGACGGAAAGGTTTATTTTGGTGAAATGGCGCAAAGAGCCACTCAACATTTCTTTCAACCGGGCAATTTAATTGCATTACGGCAATTGGCGCTTCGTTATACAGCGCATAACGTAGATGAGAAATTGATGTCGTATAAGCAGGCTCATGCTGTTTCAAAAATATGGGGCGCGCGGGACAGGTTTTTGGTATGTATATCAGCCAGCCCCAGCGCAGCCCGTTTGATTAGAGCTGGTAAGCGTATAGCGTCTGATTTAGGGGTCGGATGGACTGTTGCGTATGTGGAAACCGGCGCGCAATTGAACAGTGGTGATAGGGCTAGGATATCAGAAATGATGCGCCTGGCGGAAAAACTAGGGGCGCAGGTAGCTACGCTTAACGGGCAAGATATCGCAGAGGCGTTAATTTCGTATGCGCGCTCAAAAAATATCAATAAAATAATTTTAGGCAAGCCTGAAAAGCCCAGGTGGAACGAATATATTTTTGGTTCTCTTATTGATAGGTTAGCGCGTAAATGCCATGATATAGATTTGTATTTATTGAGCGGAGAGGCTCAGGAGGAACCCGTCAAAATTATTCCAGCAGCTATGGCCCATTTTTCCTGGAGAAATTTTTTTAAAACCGCAGGTATAGTAATTTTTTGCAGCTTAATAGGCTGGGCGATGCTTGGCCGCTTAGCCCTTGTTAATTTAATAATGATTTATTTTCTTGGAGTAACGTGGGCCGCTTTTAAATATGGCCGCCGTATGTCTATGATAGCATCTTTTTTGAGTGTTTTATCTTTTGATTTCTTTTTTGTGCCCCCATATTTTACAGTTGCTGTAGCAGACGTTGAATATATCATAACTTTTACTGTAATGCTGATAGTAGGTTTTACCATAGCTTATTTAACAGGCCAGCTTAACCGTCAAACCAACATGATGCGCCGTAGAGAGGAGAGGATACAGGTTCTCTATGCTTTAAGCCGAGAGTTGTCAAAAAGTTCATATCCGGATGAGCTTTTTAAGATTGTGCTTAGGCATGTACAGGAATTTTTTAAGTGCAAGGCTGTTATTTTTGCTTTGGACGCGAAGAAAAAATTGGCTCCGCGATTTGGCCATATAGAAGATTTAGATTCTTTTCCTAACGAATCTGCTGTGGCTCAGTGGGTGTATGAAAATAAAAAATCAGCAGGTAAAGATACTGATACGCTGCCTGGTTCAAAAGGGGTTTATTTGCCTTTCGTGGGCGCGGAAAAAACAGTAGGAGTATTAGGTATTTTTCCTGATCAAGACAAACAATTTGTGGATCCTGAACAATGGCATATTTTAGAGGTTTTTGTAAATCAAGCCGCACTGGCAGTTGAAGGCGCACAGCTTGCCGCTACAGCCCTTGAGGCAGCGGCAAAGATTGAGAGCGAGCGCCTTAAGAATTTACTTCTTACTACTTATTCTTCAGGGTTGCCTGGGCCTTTAATGTCTATTTCCGGAACCGTTTCTGAATTATTAAAACCGGAAAATATCAAAGACGATTTGAAGCGCATTGCATTAATTAAAAAAATAAAGCAGGAAGTAGAGCATCTGAATGTACTTATTGCTGAAATACCGCAAATAATCGAGTCTGAAGGATAAGCATTGTTATTTCTTGACAGATTAAAAATATGTGGTATACTTATTATATACCAAAGAAGTGAAGCGACAATGACGTTCGCAATGCAAAGATAAGCAAAGCGAGCGTTTCTTTTTTAGGATAATGGCGTCCTGTATATTTCAGGGCGCTTTTTGTTTTTAATAGGGCTAAAATCAATGAATTCAGGTGACACAGCGTTTGTTTTATTTTCAACTTGCCTTGTTATGCTTATGACTCCGGGGCTTGCATTTTTCTATGGAGGCATGGTTAGGCGTAAGAATGTGCTAGGTGTGTTAATGCAGTGTTTTGTCATACTTTGCGTTTTGAGCCTGCAGTGGGTTTTGTTCGGTTATAGTTTGTCTTTCTCTCCTGGTGGAAAATTTTTTGGAAATTTAAACTGGTGGGGATTAAATGGTGTAGGGCTTATGCCTTATGCAGATTATGCAGCTACAATACCGCACCAGGCTTTTATGATATTTCAATGTATGTTTGCTGTTATTACGCCTGCCCTTATAATAGGCGCGTTTGCTGAAAGAATGAAATTTTCAAGTTTCCTTATATTTATAGTGTTCTGGGCGACTTTTGTGTATGATCCAGTTTGCCATTGGGTCTGGGGAACAGGAGGTTGGTTAAGAAATTTAGGCGCGCTTGATTTTGCAGGCGGCACAGTTGTACATATAAACGCAGGTATTGCAGCTTTAGTTACAGCTATTGTGATAGGGAAAAGAAAAGGTTATGAAAACAGGCCTAACCCTCCGCACAATCTGCCGTTTACTGTTTTAGGCGCAGCGCTTTTATGGTTCGGATGGTTTGGTTTTAATTCTGGCAGCGCTTTGGCTGCAAATGAAATTGCTGTTAATGCGTTTGTTGTAACTAATACAGCGGCCGCGGCAGCCGGCCTTTGCTGGGCAGTTTTAGAATGGATTATAAATGGCAAGCCTACAATATTTGGAGTTGTTACAGGCGCTGTGGCGGGATTGGTAGCCATAACGCCGGCAGCTGGATTTGTAAATGCCGTTTCATCGATAATAATAGGAATAACAGTCAGTATCCTTTGTTTTGTAGCGGTCAGTGTTATTAAACCTAAGCTTGGTTATGATGATTCTCTGGATGCTTTTGGCGTCCATGGCGTAGGAGGTATATGGGGCGCTTTGGCAACAGGTTTATTTGCGTCTAAAGCAGTTAATCCGTCAGGAAGCGATGGTTTGTTTTTCGGGAACCCACAGCAGTTTTTTATCCAGCTTAAAGCTGTTCTTGTTGTTATGATTTATAGTTTTGTTGTTACCTTTATAATATATAAGTTTGTTGATGTTTTTGTCGGTGTAAGGGTTAATGAAAAATCAGAAGATATAGGCCTTGATCTGACTCAGCACCATGAAGGCGCGTATACTGTATTGGAGTAAATGAAATGAAGCTTATAGTAGCGGTTATAAAACCGCATAGATTAGAGCAGGTAAAAAAAGAGCTTTATAAAGCAGAAGTTAATCTTATTACTGTAAGTGAAGTTTTAGGGCATGGAAGACAAAAAGGCATCACAGAGGTTTATAGGGGCGTAAAAGAAGCCGGCAACCTGCTTAAAAAGGTGCGGCTTGAGATTGCAGTGAACGATAATTTTGTCAAACCAACAGTCGACGCTATTATTAAAGGCGCCAGAACAGGCGAAATCGGCGACGGTAAAATTTTCATCCTTGACTTGGGTGAATGCATACGCATACGTACAGGTGAACGCGGTTCGGTTGCAATCGGTTGAAATATGAACGATACCCCAGGAAGCTTTAATTATACAGGCGGGATGCTGCCAATCGAGGTTGTTTGGCAGCAAACGCATTTGAGAGAACAAGCAACGATGCTTGAAATGGATATTTATAAACATAACAATAGAAAGGAAGAAGGCCATGTCAACAAAAGAGACAAAACAAAAAGCAAGCGTTAAGAATCCTCTTGCCAACGGTTCTTTTGACGAAAAGGCGGCAAGGGACGTAATGAAATTGATTGAAGACAAGAATATTCAAATCGTTGATTTAAAATTTAATGATTTGCCTGGGTTATGGCAGCATTTTTCCATACCCGCATCGGAATTACTGGAGATGCCGGATATTACGCGTTCTATATGGGTGGACGGCATAGGATTTGACGGTTCGTCAATACGCGGTTTTCAGAAGATTCAGGAATCTGACATGATTATGATACCTGATCCTTCAACTGCTGTTGTTGACCCGGTTTGCGAAGTTCCAACATTGAGCATAATATGCGATATCTACGATCCTTTGACCAGAAAACCTTATTCACGCGACCCTAGATATATTGCAAAAAAGGCTGAAAAATACCTCAAGGATTCAGGGATTGCTGATACTGTTTATTTCGGGCCTGAAGCAGAGTTTTTTCTGTTTAATGACGTGCGTTTTGATCAGACTGAAAATTCAGGATATTATTTTATAGATTCTGATGAAGGTGACTGGAATACAGGAAGGCAGGAGAATCCAAACTTAGGATATAAGATACGTTTTAAGGAAGGCTATTTCCCGGTCCCGCCTCATGATTCTTTGCAGGATTTAAGAAGCAAAATGATACTGAAGATGAGAGAGGTTGGAGTAAATGCCGAAGTTCATCATCATGAAGTTGCTACAGCAGGCCAGTGCGAGATAGACATAAAATATGACAAACTGACAAAAATGGCAGACGGCCTGCTTATGTATAAGTATATTATCAAAAATATGGCAAAGAAGAATAATATGGTTGCAACATTTATGCCAAAGCCGTTATTCGCTGATAATGGTTCAGGCATGCATTGCCATCAGAGTTTGTGGAAAAATGGCGTAAATCTTTTTTATGATAAAAATGGCTATGCTCTTTTAAGCCAGACAGCAAAATATTACATTGGCGGCTTGCTTAAACATGCAAATAGCCTTATGGCATTTTGTGCGCCGACAACAAATTCCTATAAAAGGCTTGTGCCCGGGTATGAGGCGCCTGTTAACCTGGTTTATTCAGCAAGAAACAGGTCTGCGGCAGTTCGTATACCTATGTATTCAGACAATCCAAAAGCCAAGAGAATAGAATTTCGCCCTCCTGATCCATCATGCAACGGGTATATAGCATTCAGCGCAATGCTTATGGCAGGCCTTGATGGTATTATTAACAAAATAGACCCGGGCCAGCCTACTGACAAGGATTTATTTGAACTTGGCGAAGAAGAGTTGTCGAAGATACCAACAGTTCCATCATCTTTAAAGCGCGCGATTGACGCCCTTGAAAAAGATCATGATTATTTATTAAGAGGCAACGTGTTTACCAAAGATGTTATTGATGTTTGGATAGAGTATAAGAGAAAAAGAGAGATTGATTCAGTGAGGATGCGCCCGCATCCATATGAGTTCTATCTCTATTTTGATATTTAAATTATGCGCAGCCTGAGCGGCTGCTAAAAAAATATGAATAGCGTAGAAAAACTTACAAAATATGGGCTCTATGACCCGCGCTTTGAACACGATGCGTGCGGGGTGGGGTTTGTCTGCGATATAAAAGGCGCGAGATCAAATGAAACAATTAAGCAGGGACTTGAGGTTTTAAAGCGTCTGTCTCATCGCGGGGCAACAGGCGCAGACCCGAAAACAGGCGACGGTGCTGGTATTTTAATTCAAATACCGCATGAATTCTTTTCTAAAATTGCCAAGGAAGCCAAAATAAAACTGCCTAAGCAAGGGTTCTATGGCGCAGGCCTTGTATTTTTGCCTAAAAATACAGCAGAGCGCAATCTCTGTAAAAATATATTTTTTAAAGAAGTTAAAAGGCAGAATTTGGATCTTCTTGGCTGGCGTAAAGTGCCTGTTGATAATTCTGTTATAGGCAAGGCTGCAAGAGATTCAGAGCCTGTTATAGAACAGGTTTTTATTTCTTGCAACAGCGCTGACAGGTTTGAGGTAAAGCTTTATATTGCGCGCAAAAGGATAGAAAATGCTGTTCGCGCTTCAGGTATAAAACAGAAATCCTTTTTTTATATTACAAATTTATCATGCCGCACTTTTTCTTACAAAGGCTTGTTAATGCCTTCGCAAGTAGAGGATTTTTTCCTGGATTTAAAAGATCCGGGCTTGAAAAGTTCTTTATGCCTTGTCCATTCACGCTACAGCACCAATACATTTCCTACATGGGATTTGGCACAGCCATTCAGATTTTTAGCGCATAATGGCGAAATAAATACATTGCGCGGCAATATTAACTGGATTAAAGCGCGCGAAGGGCTGCTTGAAAGCAAAATCTTCGGCAAGGATTTGAGCAAAATATTCCCTGTTGTTGTTCCTGGCGGAAGCGATTCTGCAAGCCTTGATAATATTTTTGAATTGTTGACATTGTCAGGCCGCAGCCTGCCTCACGCTATGATGATGCTTATACCGCCTGCCTGGCAGAGTGATAAATTAATGGATGAAAAGACGCGTAGTTTTTACAAATATCACGCATGCCTTACCGAAGCCTGGGACGGGCCCGCAGCCATTGCTTTTACAGACGGTAAATCAATAGGCGCTGTTTTGGACAGAAATGGCCTGCGCCCGGCGCGTTATATTATTACTAAGAGTAATTTAGTAGTTATGGCTTCTGAATCCGGTGTCTTGGATATAAAGCCGCAGGATATACTTTTTTCAGGCAGATTACAGCCAGGGAAGATGTTTTTTATTGATACAGAAAAAGGCCGGATTATAGATGATGCGGAATTAAAGAAAAATATTTCTGATCAGAGGCCCTATGAGGCATGGATTAAGGATAATTTGTTGGAATTTGATGATTTGCCGGTAGGGGCAACCCTTGCGGCTGCCCCTAAAATAGGACAGGGACAAGCCCTGCCCCTACTGAAAGCCTTCGGTTATACGCGCGAAGATCTTAAGATGATTATTAAGCCTATGGCTGAAACAGCCCAGGAGCCCACAGGTTCAATGGGCAATGATACGCCCCATGCTGTTTTGTCAAAAAGGCCCTCAATATTATATAATTATTTTAAACAATTATTTGCGCAGGTTACTAATCCTCCTATAGATCCGATACGCGAAGAGCTTGTTATGAGCCTTGATACATATCTTGGCCCTGAGAAGAATCTGCTGAATGAAACTGCCGGGCACTGCCATAAAATAAGGATTAAAAATCCTATATTGACAAATGAAGGCCTGCAGAAAATAAAATATATAAAAAAGAACGGTTTCAGCGCAAAAAATATATCAATTCTTTTTAATGCCTCTGACGAAAAGGATTTATTAAAGAGTTTGGATAGGATATGCAGGGAATCATCAAATGCAATAAAAGAAGGCCGTACATTTATAATATTAAGCGATAGGGGAGTAAATAAAAATTATGCCGCTATCCCAAGCCTTCTGGCTTGTTCTTGCGTGCATCAGTATTTGGTTAAGAATTCTCTGCGCACACAGATAAGTATAATAGTTGAAACAGCAGATGCCAGAGAAGTGCATCATTTCGCGCTTTTGTTTGGGTTCGGAGCGGATTGCGTAAATCCATATCTTGCGTATGAGGCGATCAAGTACATTATAAGCGAGGATTTAGGGGCGAATGGCCATTCGCCCCTACAAGATTTTAAAACAGCCCGGGAAAATTATATAAAGGCTGTCAACAAAGGCATACTGAAAATATTATCAAAGATGGGCATATCAACGCTTCAAAGCTACAGAGGCGCGCAGATTTTTGAGGCTTTTGGTTTAAGCGAAGAAGTTATAAGCCGTTGTTTTGATGGAACGGTTTCCAGGATAAGCGGCGCAGGTTTTAATATTATAGCAAAAGAAACGCTTATTGCTCATAAAGAGGCATTTTCTGACAGGGAATTAAAGATTGCATACCTTGGCACAGGAGGAGTTTATCAATGGAAAAGAGACGGTGAATTTCATCTGTGGAATCCTGATAGCATTGCTGCGTTGCAGGATGCAACCAGGGCCAATGACTATAAAAAATATAAAGAATTCGCTAATTTTATAAATGATCAGTCGAAGAATCCTGTTACTTTGCGTAGTTTGCTTGAATTTAAGAGCGTAAAATCCATAAGCATGGATCAGGTCGAGCCTGCCAGTGAAATAGTAAAGCGGTTTGCGACTGGCGCCATGAGTTTCGGGTCAATTTCACGCGGAACGCATGAGACGCTTGCGATAGCAATGAACAGATTGAAGGGTAAATCCAATACCGGTGAAGGCGGCGAAGACCCTGCAAGATTTATACCTTTATCTAATGGCGATTCTAAGCGCAGCGCTATAAAACAAATAGCGTCAGGCAGATTCGGTGTTACAACAAATTATCTCGTGAATGCAGATGAACTCCAAATAAAAATAGCTCAAGGCGCAAAGCCCGGAGAAGGCGGGCAGCTGCCAGGGCATAAGGTAAGCGTTACAATAGCAAAAACGCGCTATACCACGCCGGGGGTCACATTGATTTCTCCGCCGCCTCATCATGATATTTATTCTATAGAGGACTTGGCGCAATTAATATTTGATTTAAAAAATACAAATCCTAGAGCCCGCATAAGTGTAAAACTTGTGTCAGAGATAGGCGTTGGCACTATCGCGGCAGGTGTTGCAAAAGGCCATGCTGATATGATTTTAATATCAGGCGGCGATGGAGGCACAGGTGCTTCGCCGATAAGTTCTATCAGGCATGCAGGCCTTCCATGGGAATTAGGCTTATCAGAGACGCATCAGACGCTGGTTTTAAACGATTTAAGAAGCAGGGTGCGTTTACAGACTGACGGCCAGATGCGCACAGGCCGCGATGTCGCGATAGCGGCTTTGCTTGGGGCCGAAGAATTTGGTTTTTGTACAGCAGCCCTTATAATCAGCGGTTGTGTTATGTTAAGGCATTGTCATCTGAACAATTGTTCAGTCGGTGTTGCGACACAGGATGAGATTTTAGAAAAAAGATTTTCCGGAAAACCCGAATATATAGTAAACTATTTCAATTTTGTAGTCGAAGAACTGCGTGAGATTATGGCAGGCCTTGGCATACGGAAACTTGAAGACATGGTCGGAAGAACTGATTTATTGGAAGTCAATAAGAGTATTCTGCCATGGAAGGCAAAGGAGCTGGATTTATCAAGAATCTTGTATAAGCCGTCGCAGTCTACGAATTTTTGTCATTCTGAGCCCCTAAGGGGCGAAGGATCTAAGACATGCATGGACCACAAGCTCATCGAGCTTGCCAAGCCCGCCTTGGAAAACAAGACACCTGTGAACATAAACTTTAATATAGAAAATACAAATCGCGCAACCGGCGCAATGCTTAGCGGAGAAGTTTGTAAGGTTTTTGGAGAGGGAGGCCTGGCAGAGGATACTATTCATTGTAAATTTAAAGGAGTGGCAGGGCAGAGTTTCGGCGCGTGGCTTGCAAAAGGAGTTACGCTTGAGCTTGAGGGCGCGGCTAATGATTATGTAGGTAAAGGCATTTCCGGAGGGAAAATAATTATTTACCCTGACAAGAAAACTGATTATAAGGCAGAAGAAAATATTATTATAGGAAATACCACATTTTACGGGGCTATAAACGGCCAGGCTTATATAAGAGGCGTTGCAGGTGAAAGATTTTGTATAAGAAATTCAGGCCTTTTTGCTGTTGTTGAAGGCGTGGGGGATCATGGCTGTGAATATATGACAGGCGGCAGGGTAGTTGTTTTAGGCAGGACCGGAAGAAATTTCGGCGCAGGCATGTCAGGCGGCATAGCTTATGTTTATGATTTAGACAGTGCATTTAAAACCAGATGTAATATGGATATGGTTGAACTTGAAAAGATTTCAGAAGAAGATAGCGAAACAATAAAAAATTTGCTTGTTAATCATCATAGATATACGAAAAGTAAAATTGCAAAAGAAATAACAGATAATTTTAAGCTGCACTTGAAAAAATTCGTCAAGGTAATGCCGATTGAATATAATATGGCAGAGGTTGCAGATGGGTGATCCTAAAGGTTTTTTAAAGGTTAAAAGGCAGGCTATGCGATACAGGCCTGTTTGTGAACGCGTGAAAGATTTCCGTGAGGTTGCTGTATTGCATGGCGATGAGCATTCAAAGGAGCAAGCATCGCGTTGTATGGATTGTGGCACGCCGTTCTGTCATTGGGGCTGTCCGGTTGGCAACTACATACCTGAATGGAATGACGCAGTGTTTCATGGCAAGTGGCAGAAAGCAGCAGAGTTGTTGTTGGGAACTAATAATCTGCCTGAAATTACAGGCAGGATTTGTCCTGCGCCTTGTGAATATGCGTGTGTTTTGGGTATAAATGACGACCCGGTTACAATACGCGATGATGAATTGGCCATTATTGAGCATGCTTTTAAAAACGGCATGATAAAACCTAATCCGCCAAAAAAACGCACAGGTAAAGAAATCGCGGTTGTGGGATCTGGGCCGGCAGGTTTAGCCTGCGCGGATCAGTTAAACAAAGCCGGCCATAAAGTAACGGTTTTTGAAAAAGATGCTAAGCCTGGCGGTATATCGCGCTACGGTATACCGGATTTCAAATTGGAAAAATGGATACTTGACAGGCGTATTAAGATATTTCAAAAAGAAGGGATTGTTTTCAAAACTAAAACAGAGGTTGTTTTAAAACCAAAAGGTTTTGATGCTATTGTGCTGGCAGGCGGTTCGCGCGTGCCGCGCGATCTGAATATACCAGGCAGGAATTTGCAAGGGATTCATTTTGCAATGGATTATCTTATTGATAAATCAATAAACGCAGAAGGTAAGAAGGTTGTGGTTATCGGCGGCGGCGACACAGGAGCTGATTGTGTAGGCGTAGCCCATAGGCAGGGCGCAAAATGCGTAATCCAGATAGAGCTATTGCCACAGCCGTCAAAGCGCAGGCCGCCTGATATGCCATGGCCAAAGTATCCCACAGTGTTTAAGACTTCCACGAGCCACGAAGAAGGCGGAGAGCGTAAATGGTCTATACTTACCAAAGAATTTCTTGGCGTAAACGGCAAAGTCAAAAAGCTCTCATGTGCCAGGGTTGAATTTGAAAAAACAATGAAAGAAATCCAGGGCAGTGAATTTCAGATAGATGCTGATTTGGTTGTATTGGCTATGGGGTTTTTGCACCCCCAGAAAAAGGGCCTGATAGAAAATCTTGGGCTTGAGCTTGACCAACGCGGCAATGTTAAGACTGATAACAGTTTTATGACTTCGCAAAAAGGCATATTTTCAGCCGGGGATATGCGCCGCGGCCAGTCTTTGATAGTCTGGGCGATTTCCGAAGGCCGTTGTGCCGCGCACAACATAGACAAATACCTTATGGGTTCCTCCAGCCTGCCTGTAATGTAATCCGCTGCACATAATTGTTGACAATGTATATCAATTTGATATAATAATAGCATATTCACTCGCGAATATATAAAGGTGGAGTGGATTTTTTTATTTACAGAATATGATATCTTATAATAATATCTTAATATTAACAGTATTTATTCCTCTTATAGGCGCATTTGGCCTGCCTTTGGTTGGTTTTATTTCACCAAGGCTGCGCAATTTTGTTGCCCTTGCCTTAGTTGTATCGTCTTTTGTGTGTTCCTTTAGCCTTCTTGGGCCTGTTTTAGCCGGTAAAACTATAATATTCAGCAAGGCGGTTATCCCTGCATGCAATTTTGTGTTTGTGGCAGACGGCCTTGCGGTATTTATGGCTTTGGTTTCGTCATTTATCAGCGCCATAATCATATTTTATTCATTTGGCTATATAAGCCATTACCCTAACCAAAATGAATATTATTGCATGGCTGTTTTATTTTTGGGCTCTATGATGGGCCTGATCTTTTCCGCGAACCTGATTTTGCTTTATATGTTCTGGGAAATCACAGCCATTACAAGCTGGCGTTTGATAGGTTTTTTTAGAGAAAAAGAATATGTCTTAAAGGCAGATAAGGCGTTTTTAATAACTGTATTCGGCGCTTTGGTAATGTTAATAGGTTTCTTAAGCATATATCAACAAACAGGCTCATTCGATTTATCTGCAATAAAAGAATCAGCCAGGTTAGCGCCTATATCTAATTTGGCAATATTTCTTATATTAATAGGTATATTTTCAAAATCAGCAACATTGCCGTTTCACACCTGGCTTCCTGATGCTGGTGTGGCGCCTTCGCCTGTCACAGCGCTTCTTCACGCTGCTGTGCTTGTGAAGATAGGTGTATATGTTTATGCAAGATTATTTATAGCAACATTTACTATCAGTCAGATGTGGCATACTGTTATTCCTGTAGTTGCTGTTGTAAGCGCAATAGTTTCTGCATGCGCCGCGTTAGTTGAGACAGATATAAAAAGGATAATTGCTTATTCAACAATAAGCCAGATTGGCTTCATATTTTTCGGATTTTCTCAATCAAATGAAATCGGCATAGCAGGCGGGCTTTTGTATATTTTAATGCACGGCTTGGCAAAAGGCGGGTTGTTTTTGTGCGCCGGCATAGTGGAACAGAATACAAAAATAAAAGACATAACAAAGCTCGGAGGCCTTATTAAAACAATGCCTGTAACAGCCATGGCATTTTTGTTTTGTTCATTTTCAATTATGGGTATCCCTCCTTTTGGAGGGTTTTTCAGCAAGTATATGGTGTTTGCAGGAGCTGTTAATAGCAAAGAATTTTTTACTGCAGTTGCATTTCTTATAGGCGCTTTTCTGACTATACTTTATCTTTTCAGGGTGTTTAATTTAGTGTTCCTGGGTGAGGCTAAAACCAGCCAGGTCAAAGAAGGTTCTTTTTCTATGGTTAGCTCGGTAGCGATTTTAGCGGTATTTTCTTTGTTAGCAGGTATTTTAATTAATTATCCTTATATATTTGCTCAGGTGGCAACTCAACAGATGCTTACAATTTTAAAATGACATCAAAAATCTTATTATTACCTATAATAATACCTTTACTTTCAGCTGCGCTTACATTTGTATTTGTAAGTAAATTCCGCGCCCTGAAAGGGTTTATAGCCTTATTTGCGTCTTTGCTGAATTTATTGCTCGCGATTAAGCTTTTTGGGCATGAGTTGTATTATTCCGCGCAATGGCTGGGCAATGGATTAGAATTTTCATTAAGGCTTTATCATTTCAGCGCGTTTATAATACTTGCCGCGGCGTTTTTTAGTTTCCTTACAATTTTATATTCAATTGTTTTTTTGCGTGATAAAACTTACGCAGGCCAATTTTACGCGTATCTTTTGTTATCGCTTAGTTTTGTAAACGGCGCAGTCCTGGCAGATAACTTATTGGTTATGCTTTTATTTTGGGAGGCGTCGCTTATTACTTTATTCGCTATGATAGCCATAGGCGGTAAACAGGCGTTTAAAACCGCTACAAAGGCATTTATCATAGTTGGTATTTGCGATCTCTGTATGATGCTTGGCATAGTGATTACTGGCTGGCTTGCAGGCACTCTTGTTATGTCAAAGATAAGCCTTTCGTTGACTTCTTTAGGTAGTGTTGCCTTTTTATTGCTTATGATAGGCGCTATTTCAAAGGCAGGCTCTATGCCTTTTCACAGCTGGATACCTGATGCTGCTGTTGACGCGCCTCTGCCTTTTATGGCATTTATGCCTGCGGCGCTTGAGAAACTTTTAGGCATATATTTACTTACCAGGATATCCATGGATTTATTCAAGCTTTGTATTGGTTCATGGATAAGCATATTACTTATGACAGTTGGCGCTATAACTATAATATTCGCGGTAATGATGGCGTTAATACAAAAGGATTATAAGCGGCTTTTATCTTATCATGCTATAAGCCAGGTTGGGTATATGATTTTAGGAATAGGCACAGCGTTGCCAGCAGGCATAATCGGCGGGTTGTTTCATATGATAAATAACGCTTTATATAAAAGCGGGCTGTTTTTTACAGCCGGGTCAGTTGAAAAACAATCAGGAACAACTAACCTTGAGAAATTAGGCGGCCTTGGGCGTAATATGCCTGTGACATTTATCTGCTTTATTGTAACAGCTGTATCTATAAGCGGTGTTCCGCCTTTTAACGGATTTTTTTCAAAAGAACTTATTTATGACGCCGCGCTGAAAAGCGGCATGATATTCTACATAGCAGCCGTTGCAGGGTCGTTTTTTACAGCAGCGTCTTTTCTGAAATTAGGCCATTCGGTATATTTAGGAAAGGTATCTCAGGAAAACAAAAATATAAAAGAAGCCCCGCTATCTATGCTTGTCCCGATGATTATTATCGCGTCTATATGCGTGCTTTTCGGGGTATATAATTATCTGCCGCTTACCAAATTTATCCAGCCTATACTTGTAGGGGCGAATGGTCATAATTTTTATGGCATGCCTGAAAATCTTATGCTTATAGCTATAACATTAGCTGTGCTTATAGCAGCTGTTTTTAATCATATTATCGGAGTAAGGCTTAATGGAAGCGCTGTTAAAGCCGCGGATCATATTCATTACGCGCCGGTTTTATCATGGATTTATAAAAAAGCGCAGGATAAATTTTTTGATCCTTATATCATAGGGTTAAAATTAACAGATATTATTTCAAAGGCCGGATTTTTACTGGATAGAGGCATAGATTGGCTTTATGAGAATCTTATTGTAATGCCGACTTATGAGTTTACGCGCAAGGTAAGGCGGCTATATTCAGGCAACTATTCCAAATATTTAGGCTGGCTGCTTGCAGGCACGGTTTTGGTTGTAATTTTTTTAACTTATTCAGCGTAAGGGGAAACGATTGGCAAACTTATTTATACTAGCCCCATTAATTGCGGTAATAATACTAAATCTTCCGTTTAAAGTATTAAACGCGGGATTTGCAGTTGTATTTGGCGCGTTATTATTTATAGCGCAGATATTTCTGGCTATTTTTCCTTCTTTTTATCCTGTTTGCGATAATATGAGTTTAGTTTTGTTGTTATGTATAGGAATTGTTTCGCTGGCAACTCTTACCGTCGGAAGATATACGATTAAAGATGACAGCAAAATGTTTATTTTTGTAAATCTTTTACTTCTTTTGTCAGCCGGCGCAAACGGCATTGTAACTGTTAAAGATATATTTTCCTTGTATGTTTTTATTGAAATAGTGGCAGCGGCTTCCTTTATTTTGATAGCGTTTAATAAGGCGCCTGCAGCGCTTGAAGCAGCGTTTAAATATATAATACTTTCTACGGTTGCGACCGTGTTTATGCTTATGTCAATAGCTGTATTTTTATTTGTGGCAGGGGATACTTCGTTTACAGCTATAAGTGAGGCGTTAAAAAATTCGCCGCACAGTTTTCTTATAACTTCGGCAATCGCAGTTTTTATGTGCGGCCTTTTTATAAAGGCAGGCCTTATGCCTTTTCATGGCTGGCTGCCAGATGCTTATTCTGCCGCGCCTGCAGCTGTATCTATACTTTTAGCAGGCATAGTTACGAAAACAGTAGGAGTATATTCGCTTATAAGAGTTGTAACTTCAATTTTCGGTTTTGATAATTCTATACGCCAGATTCTTATGTTAATAGGAGTTGTTTCAATAGTATTCGGGGCGTTAGCTGCGTTGACGCAGAGTGATTTTAAAAGGACGCTTGCGTATTCAAGTATAAGCCAGGTTGGTTATATTATAATAGGATTAGGCTGTGGCACGCCCCTGGGCATAGCAGGCGCGGTTTTTCATATATTTAACCACACAATTTTTAAATCAGCATTGTTCGTAAATTCAGCAGCTGTCGAGAGCAAGACAGGCACAACTGACATGGACAAAATGTCAGGCCTGGCTGAAAGGATGCCTTTAACCGGCATCACCTCTGTGGTTGCAAGTTTATCCGCGGCAGGGATGCCGCCTTTGGCTGGTTTCTGGAGTAAAATTATTATAGTAGCGGCTTTATGGATTTCAGGTTATTATTTTTATGCTGTTGTAGCGGTATTGGCAGGCGTTTTAACGCTTGGTTATTTTCTTTCTATACAGAGGCGTGTTTTCTTCGGTAAAATAAACAAAGAGTTTAGCGCAATAAAAGAGGCGAGCCTTGCATTGACTATGCCGGCTGTTATACTCGCTTTAATTACAATAGGCGTCGGTTTATTTTTCCCATTTATTTTTAATAGATTTATAATGCCGCTGGCTGGTATTTTCGGAGGTTAAATGTTTGTAAATATAGTTATTCTTATAGGCCTTGTATGCGCGGCGCTATGGACAGTGATGACCAGAAGCCTTTTACGTTCCGCGATGGGCCTTGCCTTAACAAGCGCTATATTGACTATAGCTATGTTCAGGCTTAATTCACCGCTTGCAGCTGTTTTTGAGCTTTCTGTATGCACGGGTTTAATCTCGGTAGTTTTTATCAGTGCTATTACTCTCACGCATCCTTTAACGCAGACAGAAGTTATAGAACATATGAAAGCGAGAATGAGGAGATTTTGGTACCTGCCGTTTTTAGTGATTTCAATAGGTATTATATTAAGTTTTGTGCGTATAAAATTTAATTTACCATTGCCAGGCGCCGAGGCAGAAACAGATGTCAGAAACGTATTGTGGGGTTTGCGTAAAACTGACCTTCTGGGCCAGGTGGTATTATTGCTGACAGGCGTTTTTGGCGTAGTGATATTATTTAAGGAGTCGAATAAAAAATGAACGCGCAGGCTTTACATCTATTTTGGGCTTTTGGGCTTTCAATTGCGATGCTTTTTGTAATAGGTTTTTATTGTTTATTCGCGACTTATAATCTTATCAGAGCGCTGATAGGCCTTGAGATATTGATTAAGGCAGTGACATTGCTGATCGTGATTGCAGGCTTTATAACAAATCATACTGCTTTGGCGCAGGCTTTGGTTATAACGCTTATTGTAGTGGAAGTGGTTATCATAGCCATAGCTGTAGGCGTAGTATTGGGCATACGCGCTAATAATAATTCGCTTGATGTCCGCAGGCTGATAAATTTAAGAGGTTAATGTATGCATAAATTGCTGATTACGCCCCCAGTAGTTTTTATAATAGTATTAACAATTTTGTGGCTGGTTTCGCGCTTATTTTCTGTTATATCTTTTAAGCCGGAAAAATCAAAGGAAAGTTCAGGTGATTCCTATGCATGCGGCGAAGAGAATTATGACCACATGGCACAGCCTGACTACAGCAATTTTTTTCAGTTTGCGTTCTTTTTTACAATCGCGCATGTGGCAACTCTTATAATGACAACTGTACCATCAGAAATAACCGGCGCGTTTATGATGGCGGCTATTTATGTGTTAGGCGCTGTGGTGGGTTTATATATTTTATTTACAAAATAACTATGAAGGCAATAAAGAAAATAGTAACCTGGGCAAGGATAAAATCTCCCTGGATACTGCATTTTAATACAGGCGCGTGCAATGCCTGCGATATAGAAATTATCGCGGCGCTTACTCCTCGTTATGACATTGAACGCTTTGGTATACAGTTAAAAGGCGCCCCAAGGCATGCAGATGTGCTTATGTGTTCCGGGCCTGTTACTAAACAGATAGAGGACAGGCTTGTTAAAATATATGAGCAAATGGCTCAGCCGAAATTTGTGGTAGCAGTCGGCACCTGCGCTTGCTCCGGAGGGATTTTTACAGGTTGTTATAATATTAAAGGGGGCATTGATACTACTATTCCTGTTTCGCTTTATATCCCAGGATGCCCTGCCAGCCCCAAGGCTATAATAGACGGCGTTGTAAAATTATTACAGAGCTTGGAAGAATCGGAGGTATCTAAAGATGCCAGCTGAAGAAAATATAATTAAGCAGTTAAAAGAAAAATTTAGTATAGCTGATGACAAAATAAAAACAACAAGGCAAAGGCGTATTTTCCTGGAAGTTGAAGCAGGAGATTTCAGAAAAGTTTTTGATTTTGCGCTTAAACAGTTAAAGTTTGTTAAATTATGCGCCATTACAGGGCTTGATGAAAACGAAAAGCTGGCGGTTTTATATCATCTTGCGCAGGATGAAGGTGTTATATTGAATATTAAAATAAGCGTGCCAAAAGAAAAGCCTGTGATTAAGACAATAACAGATAAATTTTCAGTCGCAGACGCTTATGAAAGAGAATTGGTTGATTTATTCGGAATAGATGTGGAAGGTCTAAAGCCAGGCTTTAGATATCCTTTACCTGATGGCTGGCCGGCAGGGCAATACCCATTGCGTAAAGATTGGAAGCCGGAGGTTAAAAATGGAAAATAAAGATAAATTTAGAATTCCCATAGGCCCTCAGCATCCGGCATTAAAAGAGCCAGAAGGATTCAGCGTTGCCTTAAAAGGCGAAAAAATAATGGGTGTAGATATACGCCTGGGATATAATCATCGCGGCATAGAAAAGGCTTGCGAGGAAAGGCCGTATATCCAGGATGTTTATTTGATAGAGCGTGTTTGCGGTATATGTTCTCATTCGCATTCAACTTGTTTTGTTCAGGCTGTTGAAGAGATCGCAGGCCTTCAATTGCCTAAAAGGGCTTCGTACATACGTACTTTGATAGCAGAGCTTGAGCGCGTTCACAGCCATTTGCTTTGGCTCGGGGTCGCTGGCCATGAAATAGGTTTTGATACATTGCTTATGTATACATGGAGAGACCGTGAAATAGTTATGGATATATTGGCAATGCTTACAGGAAACCGCGTTAATTACGGAGTTAATGTAATAGGCGGTGTAAAACGCGATATAACGCCATCGCAAATACAGGATGTGCTTAAGGGTATGGATTTATTAGAGGAAAGGACTAAATATTATATAGATTTGGCGATGAGAGAAGAGACTATCATAAAAAGATTGTCAGGAGTGGGCGTTTTATCGCATGAAGAAGCGCTTTCGCTTGGAGCAGTAGGGCCTACTGCAAGGGCTTCAGGCGTGGCCCGCGACACAAGGCGCGATGATCCGTATGCAGCATACGCAGAGGTTTCTTTTAATGTGATAACTGATAATCATAATGATGTTTATGGTAGGACAGTTGTGCGTTTAAAAGAGCTTATGGAATCTTACAAGATAATCCGCCAATTGCTTAAAAATATTCCTGATGGGCCGCTATCAGTTAAGGCGCCGCGTAATATTCCTGCTGGCGAAGCAATAAGCCGCTACGAGGCTCCGAGAGGCGAAGATGTTCATTATGTAAAGTCTAATGGCACTGAAATGCCTGAAAGAGTAAAGGTAAGGGCGCCTACCTTGGCAAATGTCCAGGCAGTTAAACAAATGCTTAAAGACAGATACCTGGCAGATATGCCGATAGTCATAGCCGCCATAGATCCTTGTTTTTCATGCACTGACAGGATGGTAACAGTGCAGAATTTTGATACAGGAAACCACGAGACGATAAGCTGGGACACTTTACGCGTATATGGTATCAATTGGCATAAAGACAGAGGAGTAGATTTTTCTAACGTGACAAAATGATAAACGCGATTTTTAATATTTTAATATTTCCGGGATTTTTGTTTGTAAGTATTTTTGGCCTTATGGCTGAATTTATTGACAGAAAAATTTACGCAAGGCTGCAAAACAGAGTGGGCCCGCCATGGTTTCAGACAATCGCTGATTTTATAAAATTACTGGCAAAGGAAGAACTTGTTCCTTGCCAGGCTAATGCTAAGATATTCAGGGCAGCGCCTGTTTTTGCCTTGGCGTCAAGTGTTACAGCGTTTCTTTATATACCAATGTGGAGTTTTGGTTCTTTATGTTCATTCAGCGCGGACACAATAGTCGTGCTTTATTTATTGACTTTGCCAACGCTTGCTATATTTATAGGAGGCTGGTATTCAACATCATTATACGCAAGGATAGGCACAGTCCGTTCATTAACACAGCTTTTTGCGTATGAGGTACCGCTTTTTATGGGCATACTTTCTGCAGCGCTTCTGGCTGATACATGGTCATTATCAGGAATAGCAATGTTTTATAGTAAGCACCCGCTTTATTGTTGTTTTAATATTATAGGTTTCTGCGTATCAGTAATCGCGCTTTTAGGAAAGCTTGAGAAAGTACCTTTTGATATACCTGAAGCAGAAACAGAGATAGTCGCAGGAGCCTTCACGGAATATAGCGGCAAGTCACTAGCGTTTTTAAGGCTGACTTTGGATGTAGAAATGGTTGTGTGTTCGGCTCTTTTGGCTATTGTATTTATGCCTTTTGGTTTATCTTTGCCAAGTGTTATTGGTTTTGCATTGTTCATAGTAAAGATATTATTTATAATAAGTTTAATCTCGCTTCTGCGTACGATATTCGCAAGGCTGCGCATAGACCAGATGATAGATTTTTGCTGGAAATATATAGCGCCTTTAGCGCTTTTACAGCTTTTAATAAATCTGATTTTAAAGGGAATCCTTAAACATTAATGTTTGGTAAAATGATAAAACAAGTTATAAAATCTTTTTTTAAAAAACCAGCAACAAACTTATATCCTGTAGAAAAACTTGATATGCCTGATAAATTCAGAGGCAAAATTAAGTTCTACCCGGAAAAATGCGTAGGCTGTAAGTTGTGCATGAAAGACTGTCCTACCAAAGCTATAACTATAACTAAAATAGGCGAAAAACAATTTCAGGCTGAAATAGACCTTGGTAAATGTATTTATTGCGCGCAATGCGTTGATTCTTGTTTTAAAAAGGCCCTTGAATCAACAAAGGACGTTGAAACAGGCCAACTTAGCAGTAATAAGTTAAAAGTTATATTTAATGCAGAATCTGAAACTCAAATTAAAAAACAGGCTGGTTAATGTAAAAAGGCTCGCGGTATTGGGCATAGGTTCTGACTTACGCGCCGATGATGCCGCAGGTATGCTTATAGCAGAAAAAGTTAGTAAGTCACAAGTCACAAGTCACAAGTTCAAGGTGTTTTTAGGCGAAACAGCTCCTGAAAATTTTACAGGTGTAATAAAAAAATTTAAGCCCACGCATCTGGTTATAATTGACAGCGCAGACATGGGCAAAAAAGCAGGAGATGTTTTATTAATAGAGCCTAAAAATGTTGTTGGTATAAGCTTCAGCACGCACAGTCTGCCGTTAAATATAATGGCAGATTATATTTCCAAAGATATAAATTGCGAAGTTGTAATTATAGGCATACAGCCAAAGACGATAGAATTCGGTAAGCCTGTTTCAAAAGAAGTTGTTAAAGCAGTAAAATATACAGCTGATGTTATCAGAGATATTATAGTAAAAATATGATCCAAAGCGATGTAACAGCTTTAGTATCCGGGTTTGGGGATTTAGGCGTATTTTTGGCTATGTTTCTTGAGTCAAGCATAGTTCCTATTCCTTCAGAGGCTATAATAATCGGCGCAGGCGCTATCGGTATACCCATAGCTTCTGTATTTGTATTTGGTGCTTTAGGCGCGACATGCGGGGCAGCAGTAGGGTATTGCTTGGGCAGATACGCTGCTATGCCTGTTATATTGAAATTCGGCAGGTTTATATTAATAAAACCGCATCATATTGAAAAAGCCGAAAAATTCGCCAAAAAATACGGCGCTTACAGCGTGCTTATAGGCAGGCTGCTTCCTATAATACCGTTTAAGGTTTTTTCAATCGCGGCAGGTATTACCAGGATAAATTTTGTTTCGTTTATGATATGCACTTTGATAGGAGTTTTGCCTAGGATTTATATACTTGTCCTTTTCGGCGCCTCGATAGTAAAGTATAAAACGCCGGCATTAATATTGATAGCAGTTGGTTTGATCATATTTATCGTATTCAAGCTGATAAAATCAAGGAGGATTCTCAAAAATGAAAATATTGCAGATAATTGAAAGCGGCGGGTTTACTATGTATATACTTTTATTTTGTTCTGTGCTGTCAGTTACTGTTATTGTTGAGAGGATTATGTATTACCGCAGAAGGTCCAAGGCGCAAAGGCAAGAGTTTATGACAAGAATAATTAAGGCAACTGAAGAAGTAGACTTTAACAGGGCGCTTGATGTTTGCAGAAATACAGATACTCCTTTTTCTTCGGTTGTGTATGCGGGTATTAATCTTCACGGCCACAATGAAAAAGTTATATCCAGCGCCATGGAAAGAGAGATAGCCATAGAAACTACCAGGCTTGAGCGCTATACCAGTATTGTAGGCACCATAGGAAGCACTGCTGTTTATATAGGGCTTTTCGGGACAGTGCTTGGTATAATGCGCGCGTTTCGCGATATCTCTATAAGCGGCACAAGCGGCATGAATGTAGTAGTAAGCGGTATTTCCGAAGCGCTTGTTTGCACAGCTTCAGGCCTTTGCGTAGCAGTGCCTGCAATTATTGCTTATAATTATTTTGTTAAAAGGATAGATTCTTTTGTTACAGATATGGAGTTATGCGCTTCTCAAGTAATAGATATGATATGCGCAAAGCATAGACAGGCATGAAAAGAAGGCAGAGAACAGACAGGCTAGTAGCAGAGATTAACATTACGCCGTTTACCGACGTGATACTGGTGCTTCTTATAATATTTATGATAGCCACGCCTATAATTTTTCAGGCCAGTATTAAGGTTGATCTTCCGCAGGCTTCCAGCGCCGTGCCTTTAAAAGAAACAAAGCAGATTTATATTACTTTAACAGATAGCGGCGTGGTGTATTTTGATAAGATGCCTATCACAAAAAAAGAATTAAAATTGAAAGTCATAGCCGCGCGGCAGGCTAATGCTTTGCTTTCCGTTGTTTTGCGCGCGGATAAGATGACAAAATTCAAAGATGTTGTTAGTATACTTGATATCTTAAATGAGTTGGGCATAAAAAATATTAATATTGCGGCTTTAAGCGAAGATATATAGGAGGGGGAAATAAAATGCAAAGCTTAGCGGGTGCTAGTACTTTTGAAGTTGTTTCAATATGGAGCGTTTTGGGCGTTGCTGTTCTAGGCTTGTTTTACGCGCTTCTTCTGCGTATGCAGGTTATGAGGCATGACAAGGGTACGCCAAAAATGATAGAAGTGTGGAATTCTATACGCCTTGGCGCAAATGTATATTTAACCAGGCAGTTAAAGACTATATTGCCGATAATTTTTTTACTGACAGCGGTTTTGTTTTTTTCAGTATATGTTATACCTCCCAGCGCTGAGGCGTTGGAGCGTTTTAGCAAATTTACACCGGATACTGTAAGGTTGATAGTAGGCATAGGCCGCGCCGCAGCGTTTGTAATGGGCGCTTTATTTTCTATTATGGTTGGCCAATTTGGAATGCGCATGGCAGTTGAAGGCAATATACGCGTAGCATCTGCCGCAAGAAGAAGTTTCAGTGAGGCATTGAAAATTGCTTACCGCTCGGGCACTGTAACAGGCATGCTTACCGATGGGCTTGGGCTTTTAGGCGGGACTGCAATATTTATTATTTTCGGGATAGCTTCTCCTGATGTGCTTTTAGGTTTTGGTTTTGGCGGGACATTGCTGGCGCTTTTTATGCGAGTAGGCGGCGGCATATATACTAAAGCAGCTGATGTCGGGGCTGATCTTGTAGGAAAAGTTGAAAAAGATATACCTGAAGACGACCCGCGCAATGCCGCGGTAATCGCGGACCTTGTCGGAGACAATGTAGGCGATTGCGCAGGTATGGCAGCTGATATATTTGAGTCTTACGAAGTAACTATAGTTTCAGGTTTAATTTTGGGCCTTTCATTAGTTGCGTTGACGCATGAATTGAAATGGATTATTTTTCCTTTATTAGTGCGTGGTATAGGCGTCATATCTTCGATAATAGGTACTTATCTGGTTAAGGAGAAAAAGGGCGCGAAGACAGGCGACGCGTTTAAGAGTATTAACAAGGGTTTTTATACGTCAGCGTTGATTTCCATAGTCGCGTTTTTATTTTTAGCACATTTTTATATGCATGAATGGCGCGCTTTTCTTTCAGTCGCGTTTGGTATAGTTTTGGCTATAGTCATAGATGAATTGACAAAATATTTTACACATACAAAACATGCCCCTGTTAAGGAAATAGCGAATGAAGCCCAGACAGGTTCTGCTACTCTTTTATTGCGCGGCATTGCGTTAGGTTTTGAATCGGCTGTGTGGCAGATTATTGTTATTGCTCTTACAATACTTGCGGCAATTTTTATTTATTGGGGCCAGCCTGTGTCATACGTGCTTTATGGCGTTGCGATGACCGGCATAGGCATGCTGACGTTGACAGGAAACAACGTTGCTATGGATTCATTTGGGCCTATATCTGATAATGCAAACGGCATAGGCGAGATGGCGCATATGGAACCAGAGGCGCGCAAGATTATGGGAGATCTCGACGCAGTTGGTAATACAACCAAGGCAATAACAAAAGGCGTGGCAATAGGTTCCGCGGTAATAGCGGCAGTGTCATTGTTTGGTTCGTTTATTACTGACGTTTCAAAGATTCAACTGCATATAGGTATACCTGAAAATTTGACACTTTTTGCCACAGGCATACGTATTTCAGACCCAACAGTATTTATAGGTTTACTTATAGGCGGCGCTGTGCCATGGCTTTTTTCATCGCTTGCCATTACTGCTGTAGCCAGGGCTGCGTCATTAATAGTAACAGAAGTGCGCAGGCAGTTTCGTATACCGGGTTTAATGGAAGGCAAAGTTAAGCCTGATTACGGGAAAGCCGTTGACATATGCACTGTTGCGGCTCAGAAAGAACTTATAAGCCTTGCATTAATAGCGGTTGTGAGCCCTATTTTGATAGGCACATTTTTGAATGTGGAAGCGCTTGGAGGATTTCTCGCAGGCGTAATACTGTCAGGCCAGCTTCTAGCTGTTTTTATGGCTTCAACCGGAGGCGCGTGGGATAATGCCAAAAAAATAATTGAGGACGGTTTGTATGGCGGCAAAGGTTCGCCTGCGCATAAGGCCGCGGTGGTAGGAGATACTGTAGGAGACCCTCTTAAAGACACAGCAGGCCCTGCTTTAAATCCAATGATTAAAGTTATAAACTTGGTTTCTTTATTGGCAGCGCCGATTCTTTTACAATACCAGAGCTTTGATATACGCAGGATTTCAATCATTATTGTTTGCACTATTTTGATTTTTGGCGCTATATTATATTCTAAACACGGTGCGCTTAGTTTTAAAAAATGCAATTAATTAAAAAGGTTAAAAATATATTTATAGGCAAATCGCGCGATATCAAGGACAACACTATTTTTCACAAGCTTACTTTGGTAGCGTTCTTTGCGTGGGTAGGCCTGGGCGCTGATGGATTGTCTTCATCCTGTTATGGCCCTCAAGAGGCTTTTCTTGCGTTGAATGGGCATGTTTACTTGAGCATTTTTGTTGGTTTGGCTTCAGCAATAACCATTTTTATTATAAGCGCGAGTTATTCTCAAATAGTTGAACTTTTTCCGACAGGCGGCGGCGGTTACCTGGTAGCAAGCAAACTTTTGTCGCCTACAGCAGGCATGGTTTCAGGATGCGCGCTTTTGATAGATTATGTGCTTACTATTACAGTTTCTATCGCCAGCGGCGCAGACGCGATATTCAGCCTTTTGCCTTTAGAATGGCATTCTTACAGGCTGACATTTGCTGTTTGCGCGGTTGTTGTTATGATGATTTTAAATATGAGAGGCGTAAAAGAATCCATATTGCCTCTCATACCCATCTTCCTTTTATTTCTCGCAACGCATATTTTTATTATATTCTACGTATTTTTTAAACACTCGCCTGAATTGCCTCAAATGGCAACCACCATGAATTTTGATTTTAGGTCTGCTGTTTCACAGGTAGGATTTTTTGGCGTGATATTTTTAATATTGCGCGCTTACAGTATGGGAGCAGGCACGTATACAGGCCTTGAAGCAGTCAGCAATGGTATTCCTGTCTTAAGAGATCCGAAGGTGGAAACTGCCAAGAAAACCATGAAATACATGGCTTTTTCATTGGCGTTTATTGTGTTGGGCCTGATGCTTTCATATCTTTTTTGTAAAGTAAGCCTTGAGCCTGGTAAGACTTTAAATGCTGTTTTGTTTCAAAGGGCTACGCAGTCGTGGAATGCGGATACGGCGTATATATTTATATTTTTAGCGCTTGCTTCAGAAGCTGCTTTGCTTTTTGTCGGCGCCCAGGCAGGATTTTTAGACGGGCCAAGGGTTTTGGCAAATATGGCTCTTGACCGCTGGTTTCCAGGAAGATTTTCAACTTTAAGCGACAGGCTTGTAGCGCAGAATGGCATTTTTATTATGAGCGTTTTGGCAGTAATAATAATGTTTTTTACAGGCGGTTCTGTCCAGCTATTGGTAATTCTTTATAGTATAAACGTTTTTATAACTTTTGTTTTGTCACAGCTTGGCATGGTCAGGCACTGGTGGATGAGCCGTTCTGTTGTCAAAGCATGGTACAGAAAATTATTTGTAAATGGCATAGGTTTAGTATTAACCGCGTCTATACTTATATCAATGATTATATTTAAATTTTTTGAAGGCGGCTGGGTGACTTTATTGATTACAAGTATTTTGATAGCGTCAGCCATTTTTATAAAAAGGCATTATTATAAAACGATTAAGATCCTTCACAGGCTAAACAGCCTTGTGTCTGCGGCTGAAGCAGAAGCGTCTGTTAAACCGGCAAATAAAGCGGTTGGTGAAATAAAATTTGATCCCAAGGCAAAAACCGCTGTTTTGCTGGCAAGCGGTTTTAATGGCATGGGGCTTCATACCTTGTTTGGCATAATGAGATTATTCGGCGGCGCGTTCAAAAATTTTGTGTTTGTTGAAATCGGTGTGGTAGATACAGGAAATTTTAAGGGCGCGCAGGAGCTGGACCATCTGCAGGCCAAGGTAAACAACGATTTAGGCCGTTATGCCGCGCTTGTAAATAAAAGTGGATTTTATGCGAAGGCATTTTCTGCGATGGGCGTTGATGTTATAGAAGAGGTAGATAAGTTGTCGCCTAAGATTTTGGAGGAATTTCCAAATGCCGTGTTTTTCGGCGGCCAATTGGTTTTTCCCGAAGATTCTTTTATTTTAAGGATGCTTCACAATCATACTGTTTTTACTTTGCAGAAAAGGCTGTATCGCCAAGGAACGCCTTTTGTGATATTGCCAATACGTGTTTAATGTGATACAATAAAATACAAATGATAAAATTACATAAAGATTCAATTTTAATAATAGATTTTGGTTCGCAGTATAATCAGCTTATTGCCAGGCGCGTGCGCGAAAACAATGTATTCTGCCAGCTTGTCCCGCCTGATGTAAGCATTACTGATATTGAAAGGCTTAAGCCAAAAGGCATAATACTTTCAGGCGGCCCTGCCAGCGTGTATCAGAAAGATTCGCCAAAATGCGATACGCGTATTTTTATTATGGGCATTCCGGTGCTTGGTATATGTTATGGTATGCAGTTTATGGCGCATGCGCTTGGAGGCAGTGTTGCGCGCGCAGGCAAAAGAGAATATGGCAGGGCAGGGCTTGTTATAGACGATGATAAAGATCTTTTTAAAGATTTGCCGAAGAATATAATTTCATGGATGAGCCACGGCGATAAAATATTGAAAGCCCCTGATGGATTTGTAAAATTAGCCCATACTGATAATACTAAATTCGCGTCATTCGCTGACAAGGGCAGAAAATTCTACGGCGTGCAATTTCATCCTGAAGTAGCGCATACAGAAAACGGCAGCCAGATTCTGAAAAACTTTTTATTTAATATCTGTGATTGCAAGCCTAATTGGACTATGAAATCTTTTATAAATGAATCAATAGCAGATATAAGAAATACTGTTGTAAATGAGAAAGTGGTGTTAGGCCTGTCAGGCGGCGTGGATTCGTCAGTCGCGGCAGTCCTTTTGAATAAAGCTATAGGCAAGCGTTTAACTTGTATATTTGTTGATAACGGCCTTTTGCGCAAGGGTGAGAGGGAGAAAGTAAAAGAAGTTTTCGGCAGGTATTTTAAGATGAACCTTAAGCGTATTGATGCAACAGATGAATTTTTAAAGAATTTAAAAGGCGTTACAGACCCAGAGAAAAAAAGAAAGATAATAGGTAAGACTTTTATAAAAATATTTGAGAGAGAAGCAAAGAAAATAGGCGGTGTTAAGTTTTTAGGCCAAGGCACGCTTTATCCTGATGTTATCGAATCGCGTTCAGCGTTTGGCGGCCCGAGCGCCACCATAAAGACACATCATAATGTAGGCGGCCTTCCGAAAAAAATGAACCTGAAATTGATAGAGCCGCTCAAGGAATTGTTTAAAGATGAAGTTCGTTCGCTTGGCCAAGAGCTTGGCATGTCAGACGAGCTTGTATGGCGCCAGCCGTTTCCAGGCCCAGGCCTTGCAGTAAGAATAATTGGCGATATCACAAAAGAACGATTAGATATTTTAAAGGAAGTTGACGTAATTGTTATAGAAGAGATTAAAAAAGCAGGCTTTTATAGGAAGCTATGGCAGGCATTTGCTGTGTTTCTGCCTGTTAAGAGCGTCGGCATAATGGGCGATGAGCGCACGTATGAGAATGTTGCGGCAATACGAGCAGTCACAAGCCAGGATGCCATGACAGCAGACTGGGCAAAATTGCCTTATGAGCTTTTAGGCATTATTTCAAACCGCATAATAAATGAAGTCAAGGGTGTAAACCGCGTTGTCTACGATATTTCTTCAAAGCCGCCGAGCACGATAGAATGGGAGTAATTATTATTTACGCAGTACCTTCCTGAAGCAAAACACCGTAAGAATCGTTATAAAGCCCCACGAAGCAATAAGAAATACCCATCCGTAGATTGTCATTTATAATCCTTCTTTCTTTTGCCCCAGGCGATTTTAACAAGAAGCGCGAGCGCGCCAAACAATACAATCAGCCCTATTCGGGTCATAAATACATATGGTTTATCAATATCAGCGATGCGCTTCATTGTTATAGTTGGCAGGCCTTCTTGAATAAACCAGGAGCCTAATATCAACAATAAAAATACAGGTGTAACATATTTTATGATAAATTTGTAGATCTTCGGCACGCGCATATCAGCGCCGTGATGAATTTCTTCCCACGCCTTTTCCATCCCAAAAATCCAGGCAAATAGTATGATTTCTATAGCAGCAAATAGCACCAGACAGAATGTTCCGCCCCAGAAATCAAGTTCGTTTACAACACCATGGCCTAAGAAAAATACAGCAGGCTGGCAGAGGATAAAAGAGGCAGCAGCGAATATAGACACAGCTTTTTTTCTGTTGATATTGAATTCGTCTTCCAGAAAACAGACTGCTGGCTGGGCAAGCGATACAGATGATGTAATGCCTGCCAAAAATAAAAGAGCAAACCAAATAAATGCAAAAAATGCCCCACATGATAATTTCTGAAATATCAAAGGCATTGTTACAAAACTCAGATTAAACGTGCCTGATTTTGCGGCTTCCTGCGCGCCGAGCGGCCCAAAAAACGCGAACGCAACAGGTATTACAATTGAGCCACCGAGTATTACCTCTGCAAATTCATTTGTTGATACAGCGGTAAGGCCTGAAAGCACGACATCATCTGATTTCTTAAGATAACTTGCGTAAGTGAGTATGACTCCTATGCCGACTGAAAGCGTAAAAAATATTTGTCCTGCAGCTGCAAGCCAGACCTTCGCGCTTTTTAAAGCAGAAAAATCAGGGTTCCACAAAAAACCAAGCCCGTTTTTTATGTTCCATCCTGGGTTACTAGCATCAGGTGCGCCAAGAGTTAAAACTCTGATCATTATAAATATACCGAACGCAAAAAGTACAGGCATTGCAATATTGCATAGCTTTTCAATGCCGCCTTTTATGCCTTTATATATCACAAATGTGTTTAGTAAAAATGTTATGATGAAAAATGTATAAGCAACTCCAAGCCCGCTGAAATACTGGTTTTTTTCAAGGCCTTGATAGCCTTGCAAAAATGATTGCAGGGCTTGTTGTGTATTTGCTGAAGTGTATTTACCTGCAATTGCAAAAAAGGCATAGCCCAAAAGCCATGATTCTATATATGTGTAATAAATGAATATTACTAGCGGGCCAAATATGCCTATAACCCCGAAATATTTTATAAAGCGGTTTTTCTGCCAAAGCGAGTGAAATACTCCTGGAGCTGTGCCGTGTTCAAATCCTCCGCCAAAGCGGCCGATGCTCCATTCAACCCACATAAGCGGTATGCCCAATAGAAGCAGGGAAATAAAATAGGGTATCATAAAGGCGCCGCCGCCGTTTGAAGCGGCTTGCACAGGAAAGCGCAGGAAATTTCCAAGCCCTACAGCGCTTCCAGCCACTGCCATTATGATACCTAACTTTGATCCCCAAGTATCGCGTTTTTTAGCCATATATACCAATTATATATATGTCGATGCTGCTTGTCAAAATAAATATGCTATGGTATAATATCATATTTATGAGGTACATAGTCCGAAATTCTTTAACAGGTTTTTTGCTGACGTTTATGCTGGCGTATTTTATACGTTTATGGGCGCTGGACCATGGCCATAAACTATTAGGTACTTTAGCCACAGTATATATGTTTATTATGCTGCTTCCTGTTCTAATAGTTATAATAGTTTTAGTTATTATTTTATTGTTTTTTGTTTTTGCATTCCTGACAAACAAACGTAAAAATTTTAAACCGTTTTGGGTTAAGAATAAGACCTGGACAAGATAGAAAGAGGTGCGGGGTGAAGATTGCAGTATTAGGTTTACCTGATTTTAAGCTCGGCAAGAAAAATGTTATAGACGAACGCCTTAGTGTGCTAGAAGAGCTTATGAAGCCTTCAAAAACAACGTATATTTCTGCGGATTTCGTGGATGCTTCTGGCTTGGCTGATGTCGACGGCATAATATGTGAAAACGAGGCAAAGCTGGACCTTATTATTGCAGACATAGAGGTTATTGAGAACCGTCTTACAAGAACAGCTGATGAGACAGAAATAAAAACATTAAATCGCGCAAAGGACATTTTAGAGAAAAATAAATGTTTATGCGAAGAAAACTTCAGTGACGAAGAAAAAAAGGCGCTTGTTATTTTAAACCTGTCCAGCATGAAGCCTGTGCATTTTGTTGATAAAAGCAAAAACATTCCTGAAGAGAAGATAGTTTTTGACGCATATTATAATTCAGGATACATATGTTTTATTACAGGAGATAAAGGTAAAGAGCTTAGGGCATGGCCTATAAGAAAAGGCACAACCGCAGTGGATGCGGCAGGGGTTATACACAAAGATATAAAAAGGGGATTTATTCGCGCGGAAGCCATTGCGTATGATAATTTTATAAAAGCAGGAAACTACATTGCTGCAAAGCCTTTTATGCACTTAGAAAATAAAGAGTACATTATGCAGGATGCGGATATTATGCTTTTTAGGTTCAACGTGTAAAAAATTTTAATTTGATTGTTAACTTAAACTGTTTAAAAAGTTGACAATATCAATACTAAGCATATCAGTCCCCGCGGTTTAAATCGAGTTTTGCTAATTCAACCGCGGGGACTGATATGGCGCAGGTTAACCAATGGACAGACAAGAAGCACTGAAACTTTACAAATCCACTCAAAAGAATCCGCAGGCTCTTTACAGGTTTGCCAATGATTTACGTAAAAAGCATTTTGGCAACAAAGTTGAGCTATGCTCAATAATTAATGCTAAAAGCGGCAATTGCAAAGAAAACTGTAAGTTTTGTGCGCAGTCAGCGCATTATAAAGGTAATGCTCTGGTTTATCCTTTAGTTGCAACTGATAAAATGCTCAATGCTGCTAAGAACGCCGCAGTACATAAGGCGCATGGTTTTGGTATAGTTACAAGCGGCGATTGCATAGATGGCACAAAAGAGCTTCCACAGATATGCGATGCAATCAGAAGTATAAAAGAACAAGGCATCATTAATCCTGATGCTTCACTTGGCAGGCTTACCAGGGATATGGCTCGCAAATTAAAAGAAGCAGGATTAGTCAGGTATCATCACAATTTAGAAACTTCAAGAAATTTTTTCCCAAAGATCTGTACAACTCATTCCTATGAAGACAGGATTCAAACTATAAAAATAGCAAAAGAAACAGGTTTTGAGGTTTGCTGCGGTGGTTTGTTTGGGCTGGGCGAGACAGTTGAAGACAGGATAGATTTTGCTTTTACGCTAAAAGAATTGGATGTCGATTCAGTACCCTTGAATTTTTTAATTCCCATACCAGGCACACCGCTTGAAAATATAAAACCCCTAAGTACTGATGAAATTTTGATGACCGTGGCTATTTTTAGGGTAATTTTGCCTGACAAGCATATTAAAGTCTGCGGCGGCAGAGAGCTAAATTTAAAGGAAAGGCAAAAAGATATTTTTTCAGCAGGCGCCAGCGGTATGATGGTAGGCGGATATCTTACGCAGGGCGGCAATCCGCCGGAAGAAGATTTGAAGATGTTGAAAGAGCTAGGGTTGGAGCCATAATGAATTATATGTTCAAACAAGGAATCGAAAAATTAAAACAACAGGGCCTTTTGCGTACAATGCGCGAAGTTGAATCAGCGCAGGGCGCGCATATCGTATTAGATGGCAAAGAGGTTATAAATCTTTGCTCAAATAATTACCTTGGCCTTGCAAATCATCCGGCGCTTAAAGAAGCAGCAATAGAGGCTATAAAAAAATACGGCACAGGCGCTTCAGCTTCCAGGTTAATAAGCGGAACAAGCTCTTTGCACAAAAAACTTGAAGAAAAAATAGCAGAATTTAAAGGCACGGAAAGAGCGTTAGTTTTTAATTCAGGTTATGCGGCGAATGTCGGGGTAATAAGCGCGCTTGTCGGCAGGGGCGATGTGATTTTTAGTGATAAATTAAATCATGCCAGCATAGTAGACGGTTGCCTTTTAAGCGGCGCGGAGTTTAAGCGTTATCCGCATAAAGATATAGATGCGTTGGAAGAGATGCTGAGAAAGTTTTCTAACGCAATACGCCCGACGCAATGCGCACGACGGTTGATTGTTACTGATACTGTCTTTAGCATGGACGGTGATATTGCGCCGCTTGCTGAAATAGTTAAGCTTGCGAAAAAATATGATTGCATGCTGATGGTGGATGAAGCGCATGCATTAGGGGTTTTGGGTAAGCACGGTAAAGGCGCTGTTGAACATTTCGGATTGGAAAAAGAATTCAAGAGCGAAAATTTTATACAAATGGGTACATTAAGCAAGGCTCTTGGTTCATTCGGCGCATATGTTGCCGGCAAGAAAGAGCTTATAGATTATCTTATAAATAAATCCCGCGCGTTTATTTATACCACTGCATTGCCTGCGCCTGTTATTGCAGCTTCAATAGCCGCATTTGATGTTTTAGAAAGCCAGCCGCAATTGCGCAAACAGCTTTGGGACAATATAGCAATCATGGGGCCAGGCAGCCAAACGCAGATTATTCCTGTTTTAATAGGCGATAGCAAAGATGCTGTTAATATTTCAAAAAAGCTTTTAGAGGAAGGTGTATTTGTTCAGGCAATACGCCCGCCTACTGTGCCAAAAGGCACAGCGCGGCTTAGAGTAACCATAATGGCAACACATACAAGAAAGGATTTAGAATATGCCCTTGAAAAAATCAAAAAGCATAATTTTTGTACACGGTTGGGCTAGTGGGCCATATGTATGGCTTAACCAGGCAAGTTATTTTAAAGATAAGCATAAAGTCCATACCCCAGAATTAATTAATTATAATAATATAAAAGATTTTATTCTGAAGCAGGAATCAGATGATATCTGCCTTGTTGGCTGGTCTTTAGGCGGGATAGTAAGTTTAAAGTTAGCCGGCGAATTAAAAGGAAAGATAAAACACCTGGTTTTAATATCGTCAACGCCGTGTTTTGTCAGTTCAGCTGATTTTGAGTGCGCTATTTCAAGAGATGTAGTGGAAAAAATATACACAAGGATGCAATCAGATGCCGCAGGGACATTGCACTGGTTTTATAAATTCTGTTTTAGCCCTAATGAAAGGTCGCGCGGCGGTTATGCAGAAATTATAAAGATAGCAGGAGATTTTATGGCGCCGGTCGCGCTTGATACTCTTTTAGGCGGGCTTAAGTTTCTTATGGATACTGATGTTAGGGCAGTGCTTGGTACTTTAGATATGCCTGTTTTAGTTATTCACGGAGCGCAGGATCGCGTATGCCCTCCGCAAGCAGCTGAGTTTATGGCGAAAAATATCAAGAAATCGACAATGCATATTATAGAGAATGCAGGGCACGCGCCTTTATTAACCGAGCCGGATAAAGTGAATAATTTAATAAAGAAATTTATTTCGTGATGATTCTTAATGAACGCATAAAAAGATCATACGACAGACATGCGATAAGCTATGATGCAGGAACAGAGCTGCAGCGTAGTCTTGCGGATAAGCTGATAAAAGTTGCGCTGGATGACAACGTAAAATTTTCAAAGGTTTTGGATGTTGGTTGTGGGACCGGGTATTTACTGGAAAAAATGGGGACAGTCCCGAAAAGATGGGACAGTCCCCATTTTTTAACCACGCATTTTGTAGGATGCGATATTTCCATGGGCATGCTTAAATGCGCGAAAAATAAGCTTGGTGGCCTTTACGTTCAATCCGATGCATCTATTTTGCCGTTTTCTGATTTTGCGTTTGATTTGGTTGTTTCAAATGCTGCTTATCAATGGGTTTTTGGCCTAAAGGCGGCATTCAGGGAAGTGAAGCGCGTCTTAAAGCCATGCGGCAAATTCTATTTTGTTGTGTTTAATAATAATACGCTTCGCGAGCTTCAGGATGTGTGTAGAACAATTAATATAGCAAGCAGTAATTTTCCAGACAAGAATAAGTTATCCGCATCATTACGCGAAGCAGGTTTTAAAATATATTCAATAGAAATATATACCTGTAAAAAGTATTATAAAGATTTGCAGGCATTACTTGTCGCTTTGAAAAATATCGGTTCTACATCAGTTGAAAATAAAAATATTAAAGGCCTGGCTTGGCGTAAAATATTAAATGAAGCAAATAAGTTATATGTAAAAAAATTTGGTGATAAAAACGGCATACCAGCAACTTATGAGGCGTTTATAGTTAAGGCAGAAAATGCATAAATCAATTTTCATAACAGCAACTGATACAGGCGTAGGCAAGACTTATGTTGCCAAATGTATTATTGATGCATTAAGGCAGCGAGGTTACAAGGTAGCTGCTTTTAAGCCTATTATTACAGGCGGCACAGGTGATGTTGATTTGCTTGGCGCAGAAAATGTTTATGCCTTTAAGGCGCCGCTTGCGCCAAACGTTGCTGCTAGATTGGAACATAAAAATATTTTTGTAGAAAAAATTCTATCCAGATATAAAAAGCTGTGCCAGGAAAATGATTTTGTTATAGTCGAAGGCATTGGCGGATTGCTTGTGCCTATAAAAAAGAATTATTTTGTCGCTGATTTGATAAAAGATATGGCAGTGCCTGTGATAATCGTCGCGCGGCCAGGGCTGGGAACAATAAATCATACGTTGCTTACAATAAAAGTTGCTCAGAATTACGGAATAAATATTTTAGGCATTGTTTTTAATGAATCGCAAAAGATAAAAGCAGGCATTTGTGAACGTACAAGTCCAAAAGAAATTGAATGTGAGAGTGGTGTGCGTGTGTTAGGGCATGTTAAATATGGCGGTATATTGCCGAAAACAATTTTGGAGGCCACGACGGGTGGGCAGCACAGTCCCGCATCAGCGGGACGAGCAGGCCACCCGGAGATGGCCTCCATAGATAAGCATTTTATCTGGCATCCATTTACGCAGATGCAGGATTGGCAGAAGGAAGAGCCGTTAATTATAGATGAAGCCAAAGGCTGTTATCTTAAGGCCACAGATGGTAAATGGTATCTTGATGGGGTTTCATCTCTATGGGTGAATGTGCACGGCCATAGGAAAAAAGAATTAGATGAGGCGTTGATAAGGCAGATTAATAAGGTAAGCCATTCAACACTTCTTGGCTTAGGAAATACTTCGTCAATTGAACTGGCGAAGATGCTTGTTGAAATAGCGCCCAAAGGATTAAACAAAGTTTTCTATTCTGACAGCGGTTCAACAGCTGTTGAAATAGCTTTGAAGATAGCGTTTCAGTATTGGCAGCAGGAAGGTTTTACTAGAAAGACAAAGTTTATTTCATTTACAAATGCTTATCACGGAGATACTATTGGTTCTGTCAGTGTTGGCGGCATGAATTTGTTTCATAAGAAATATAAGCCGCTTTTATTTAAAGCAATAAAATCTCCTGTTAATATAAAAGAATTAGAAAAAATATTAAAAAAACAGCACGAAAAAATTGCTGCTGTGATTATAGAACCAATTGTTCAAGGCGCTGCAGGCATGTTGATACAACCCTCTGGATTTTTAAAAAAGGTAAGAGAACTTTGCACTAAATATAATTGTTTGATGATAGCCGATGAGGTTGCAACCGGATTTGGCAGGACAGGAAAAATGTTTGCTTGTGAACACGAAAACGTATCGCCTGATATTATGACGGTTGCAAAATCCATAACAGGCGGCTATTTGCCTCTTGCAGCGACGTTAACAACAGATAAAATCTACAATGCGTTTTGTGATGATTACGCGAAACAAAAAACATTTTTCCATGGCCATACTTATACGGGTAATCCTCTTGCTTGCGCTGTGGCAATAGAGAACCTTAAGCTTTATAAAAAAGAAAAAGTTTTGGAAAGATTACAACCTAAGATAAAGTTTCTTAAAAAAGATTTAGAAAGATTTAGACAGTTTGATCATGTAGTAGACATAAGGCAAAAAGGTTTTATGGCAGGTATAGAAATCGGGTCTTATGGTTGGAAAGAAAAAATAGGCGTTAAGGTTGCAATGAAGGCAAGGGAAAGAGGTGTTATAATCCGGCCGCTTGGGAATGTTATTGTCCTTATGCCACCGTTAGCTATATCTAATAAAGAGTTGCGCCATCTTTTAGATGTTGTGTATTGGGCGATTAGAGAGATTGTATATAAATAGGGTCAGACCCCAATCGTATACAGTAACTATATAGCATTGGGGTCTGACCCTATTTATAAGATTTTAGTTGCTTGTTAGGATTTTTTGGAGTAAAATTTGAATTGAAAGGAGGAATTATGAAAAAAGTTTTTTTATATTTTTTTATAGTTAGTTTATGCATGATGCCTTTTGTTAATATGGCGCTTGCGCAGGATGAGGCCTCTTCACAGCCAGAGGTAAGCGTATCAAGGCAGGACTTGCAAAACGCTAAACAGGCAATGAAGGAAAATGCCGAGCAGGCAAGAGGCGAAGAGCAGCAGCTCAAAATGCAAATCAATCAGGCATTACAGTCAGGCGATGCAGCAACCGCAGAGCAGTTAAAGCAGCAGCTTAAAACGGTTCATGGGGAAAATATTCAGCAGAAACAGCAAGATGTACAGGCGTTTCAGGCATCTAAACAAGAATTTAAGCAGGAAGTTAATGTAGCACCTAAGCAAGGAAATATGCCACCAGTGCCTAATCAACAACAAGGCCAACAGCCAATGATGAATCCTCCAGGCCCAATGGGTGGCCCAGGAGCAGGACCACAATTTAATCCTCCTGGCCCAGTAGGCGGCCCAGGTGCAGGACCACAGTTTAATCCACCAGGTCCAGCAGGCGGCCCAGGCAGAGGTCCAGCTATGCAAGGTAATCCTCCAGGCCCACAGGGTGGCCCAGGAGCAGGCCCTAAAATAAATCCTCCAGGCCCTAAAGGCGGCCCAGGTGCAGGACCACAGTTTAATCCACCAGGTCCAGCAGGTGGCCCAGGCAGAGGTCCAGCTATGCAAGGTAATCCTCCAGGCCCACAGGGTGGCCCAGGAGCAGGCCCAAAAATGAATCCACCAGGCCCTAAAGGCGGCCCAGGTGCAGGCCCGCAATTTAATCCACCGGGTCCAGCAGGTGGCCCAGGCAGAGGCTCAGCAATACAGGGTAATCCTCCAGGACCAGCAGGTGGCCCGGGAGCAGGCCCAAAAATGAATCCACCAGGCCCTAAAGGCGGTCCAGGCGCAGGCCCAAGAAAGCGTTAATAGTTTTTTGATAAATAAGCGGGGCAGGTTCTTCGGAATCTGCCCCTTATTTTTTTGTGGAAATATATAATATAAAATGGTATAATATTAATTCTATGGAAGATAAAAAAGCCTACCTGCCCATAATATCGCCTGGCGGGCAGGAAAAGTGGTATTTTAAAACAGCAGTTTTAGTAACAGCGCTTTTATGTGTTGGGCCTTTTGCTTTGCCGCTTTTATGGTTTAATCCGCGGTTTAGCATGAAGATGAAGGTTGCCGTAAGCGTAATTGTTATTATTTTGACTTATTATTTAACCATATTAACCGCTAATTCGTTAAAAACAATAATGAATTATTATAAACAATTTGGGGGCATTTAATGTTTAGGGATAAGATTAAAGTTTTTGATTGCACAATCCGCGACGGCGGCCTTATGAATAACCATAAATTTGACGATAATTTTGTCAGGGAAACCTATAAAGCGCTTTCAGCCGCAGGCGTTGATTATATGGAAATAGGCTACAAAAATTCCAAGAAATTATTTTCACCGAAAGAATACGGTAAATGGAAATTCTGCGATGATGCGGATATAAGAGAAGCTATAAAAGGCATTAAATCCAAGACAAAAATATCTGTTATGGTAGACATAGGCCGCGTGGATATGGACGATGTTAAACCAAAAAAAGAAAGCCCTGTTACTATGGTAAGGGTTGCTAGTTATGTGAAAGATATTGACAAAGCAATATTTATGGTTAATAATTTTGCTGAAAAGGGGTATGAAACAACAGTAAACATAATGGCAATTTCAAGGGCTCTGGATAATGAACTTACCGAGGCGCTATATCAGCTTGAACAAGAATGCAAAGCAGATGTTATATATATAGTAGATAGTTTTGGTTCGCTTTATCAGGAAACAACAGAATTCCTCGTCAAGAAATTCAAAGGTATATTAAAGACAAAAGAAGTCGGCATGCACGCGCATAACAATCAACAGTTGGCATTCGCTAATACAATAGAAGCCATAATACACAATGCAAATTATATGGATGCCACGGTTTATGGGCTGGGCAGGGCGGCAGGAAATTGCCCGCTTGAATTATTGATAGGATTTTTAAAAAATCCGAAATACGATATACGCCCGGTTCTTGACCTTATATCAAAAGAATTTATTCCGTTAAGCAAAAGGTTGGAATGGGGCTATGTTATACCCTATGCCATAGCAGGTATGCTTGATAAACACCCGAAAGCCGCAATGGCGCTGCGTAACAGCGATAAGAAAGAATCTTACAGGGAATTTTATGAAGCAATGATTTCAGAGGATCTTGATTAATTATGCCGGACACAACAAAAATTTCTTTAAACAAGCATATCGAATCTTTATTTAAGATAAGCAGCGCTATAACATCTGACTTGTATATAGAAGATATTTTGCGGCTTATCGTTATTGTTACAGCCCAGATGATGAAATCTAAAATTTGCTCTCTTATGCTTGTTGATGAAAAGAAAAAAGAAATAGTTATAAGGGCTACGCAGTCAATGAGCGAGGAGTATAACAAAAAACCGCCTCTTAAAATAAACGAAGGCATAGTCGGAAAAGTCGTGCTTGAAAAAAGGCCCATATCTATTATGGATATAGCCAAAGATAAAGCGTATAAATACCGCGATATAGCCATAAGAGAAGGTTTAAAGTCGCTTTTATGTGTTCCTATGATTGTTAAGGGCAGGGTTATAGGCGTTATAAATTGTTATACGCAAAAGCCGCACAAGTTCAGCGAAACAGAAATAAATATATTAAAATCTGTTGCCAATCAGGCTGCTGTTGCTATTGAGAATACGGAATTAATTGTTAAGACAAAGGTTATCCAGGAAGAGCTTGAATCAAGAAAGGTTATAGAAAAAGCAAAAGGTATATTAATGAAAGATCAGGGCCTATCAGAAGAAGAGGCCTTTAAAAAAATCCAAAAACACAGCATGGACAGCCGCCGTTCAATGAGTGAAATAGCAGAGGCTATAATATTGACGGCGCAAATGAAAAACTGATACGGCCACGACGGGTGGCAGTCAAGAGGTTAAATATGTGCGGAGTATTCGGTATATATAATCATAAGGACGCGGCAAGGCTTACATATCTTGGGCTTTATGCTTTACAACACAGGGGCCAGGAGTCAGCAGGCATAGTTGCCTCTGATGGCGTTAATATCAGCGAACATCGCGGCATGGGACTGGTAGCGGATGTTTTTAAAAAAAGCATGCTAAATAAATTAAAAGGTAAAATTGCCATAGGCCATGTGCGTTATTCTACGACTGGGTCAAGCGACATAAAAAATGCGCAGCCATTTCTGGTAAAATATTTCCGCGGTAGTATTGCTATAGCCCATAACGGAAATCTTGTAAATGCCAAACAGCTTAAAGATAAGCTGGAAAAAGAAGGCGCTATTTTTCAGGCAACCATAGACAGCGAAGTTATAATTCATTTGATCGCGCGTTCAAAAAAAGAGCTTTTGGTAGAGGCGGTAATTGACGGGCTTTCGCAGGTAAAAGGCGCTTATTCGCTTGTATTTATGACTGAAGATAAGATTATCGCTGCGCGCGATCCGAAGGGGTTTAAGCCTTTATGCCTTGGAAAAGTTGATGGGTCATGGGTTGTCGCGTCTGAGACGTGCGCGTTTGATCTGATAGAAGCAGAGTATGTCAGAGATGTTAATCCAGGGGAAGTTTTGGTAATAGATAAAACCGGGCTAAAATCAATAATGCCGTTTAAAGAGAAAAAACATTCTTACTGCATATTCGAGCTTATATATTTTGCCAGGCCTGACAGCAGTGTATTCGGCAAAAATGTGTATATAGCAAGAAAGAATATGGGCGAACAGCTTGCGAAAGAAAGCCCTGTCAGGTCAGCTGATATGGTTGTGCCTATACCTGATTCAGGCATGTACGCGGGCCTTGGTTTTTCGCAGAAATCAAAATTGCCGTATGAAGTTGCAATTATAAGAAATCACTATGTAGGCAGGACATTTATCCAGCCGTCACAATATGTAAGAGACCTGGGGGTCAAAGTTAAATTAAATCCTGTAAAAGAATTTTTAAAAGATAAAAATATAGTTGTTATAGAAGATTCTATAGTGCGCGGCACAACCAGCAAAGCGAGGATAAGGACATTGAGAAAGGCTGGCGTAAAACAGATACACATGAGGGTTAGCTGCCCGCCGCATAAACACCCTTGTTTTTACGGTATAGATTTTCCTGACAGAAAAGAATTAATTGCCTGTAAAAAGGACCTGAAAAAAATACGTCAATTTATTGATCTTGACAGCTTATCATACCTTAGCCTGGATGGGCTTTATAAGGCTGTAGGCATGCCAAAAGAAAATTTTTGTGTCGCTTGTTTTACGGGTAAATATCCGGTTTGTATTGATGAGTGCGGAGCGGATAAGAATATTTTAGAAAAATAAATGGCTATTTTAAAAATAAGATTATATGGTGACCCTGTTTTAAAAACCAGGGCTTTAGATATAGTAAAAATAGGCCAAGATGAAAAGAAGCTTTTTGAAGACATGGCCCAGACAATGTATTCTGCCAAAGGTGTCGGTCTGGCGGCAACTCAAGTTGGCGTCAGCAAGCAGATGCTGGTGGTGGACGTGGGCGAGGGGCTTTTAAAACTCGCGAACCCTAAAATAGTCAATGCCTCATGCAGAAAAATCGGTGAAGAAGGCTGCCTTAGTTTTCCTGATATTTCTGTTAAGATAAGCCGTCCTGAAAAAATAGTTGTTGAAGCATTGAATCACGAAGGCCGCGCAGTCAAAATAGAAGCAGAAGGCCTTTCGGCAAGGGCATTACAGCATGAGATGGATCATCTGGCTGGTATCGTTATAATTGATAGGATAGGTTTAAGACAGAAACTTTTCATCGCAAAGAAATTAACAACGCTTAAAAAAATGGGAAAAAAAGGCGTGACAAGGTAGTAGTTATATTAAAGGAGGGGGAATTTCATGGGGAAAATATTGACAATTATAGGTGGTACAGCAGCAACGCTTATTGGCCTGTGGACATTGGCCAGCTGGTGGTGGTCTTTTGTAGAACTCTTAAAGGGTTCTGTTCCGTGTTTTTTAATTTTCGGCGGCCTCATAGCGCTTTTTGCCGGTGTAAGTGAGCTTAAGGACGAATTATCCGCAAAGAAAGAAGCAAAGCCAGAAGAAAAACAAGCGTAATGTGATCATATAATGGCGGCCACAAGGGGTGGGTGTCACAGCGACTTCGCTGAAGGCGAGGAGCGAGACACCCACCCCGCGATGGCCGCCGGCATTTGAATATGCAGAATCAAGATATCGCCAATATTTTTCATGAGATAGCAGATATTTTAGAGATACAAAACGAGAACCGTTTTCGCATACGTTCATACCGTAACGCCGCATTAGCAATAGAAAACCTTTCAGAAGGCCTCGACTCTATTTATAAAAAAAACACTCTAAAAGATATTCCCGGGATCGGCGAATCTATTGCCCAGAAGATAGAAGAATTGCTGAAAACAGGCAAGTGCAGTTTTCATTCAGAGCTTCTTAAGGAGATTCCGCACGGAGTAATTGATATTATGCGTGTGCCCGGGGTTGGGCCTAAACATGCCATGCTTGCATATAAAGAACTGGGCGTTGACAGTATTAATCGTTTAAGGCGCTCGGCTGAAGCCGGCAAGCTGGAGCTTTTGCCTGGCATGGGCAGTAAACTGCAGGAAAAGATATTAAAAGGCATAGAACAGCTTTCTGTCAGCGAGGGCAAGTTTAAACTTATTGTGGCTTTTAAATATGCCGAGGCTATAGCAAGAGAACTCAAAAAAGTAAAAGCAGTTAAGCGGCTTGAATTTGCAGGCAGCCTCAGGCGTAAAAAAGAAATGGTAGGCGATATAGATATACTTATTATATCAAGCGAGCCCCAAAAAGTTATGGATGCGTTTGTTAAGGTTGATGGCATAAAAGAGGTCCTGGCTAAAGGCAGTACAAAATCAAGCGCAATTTTGAATTGCGGCTTACAGGTTGATGTGCGCGTGCTGGATGAAGAAAGCTTTGGCGCGGCGTTTTATTATTTCACAGGCTCAAAAGAACATAATGTCACTGTCCGTGATATGGCAAAAAAATCCGGCCTTAAGATAAATGAATACGGCGTATTTAAGGGCAGCAAGAAAATCGCAGGCAGGTCTGAAGAAGAAATTTTTAAGGCTCTTAAGCTTGAATATATTGAACCTGAGCTTCGCGAAAACAGGGGTGAAGTTCAGGCTGCAAAGGAAGGCAGGCTGCCGGTGCTGGTGCAAGAAAGCGATTTACGCGGCGATTTTCATATGCATACAAGAGAGAGCGACGGAAGAAATACCATTGAGGAGATGGCTAAGGCAGGGATGGAAAAAGGGCTTGAATATATTGCGATAACCGACCACTCAAAGGCAGTGACTGTTGCGCGCGGAAAAGATGAAAAAGAATTGCTAAAGCATTTTGAAAGAATCGATAAAGTTAATAAAAAATTAAAATCCTTCAGGATTTTAAAAGGCGTTGAAGTTGATATAAAATCAGACGGTTCTCTTGATCTTGAAGATTGGTTTTTAAAACAATGCGATGTAGTTATAGCGGCTATACATTCAAGATTTGAAATGCCGCAAGGCCAGATGACAAAACGCATAATAAAAGCGCTAAGCAATAAGAACGTTGATATATTAGCGCATCCTACAGGAAGATTATTAAAAGAACGCCAGCCTTACGCCGTCGATATAGAAGATATTTTTAAAACGGCAAAAGATTTTAACGTAGCCATGGAATTAAGCGCGTATCCTGACAGGCTGGATTTAAACGATATACATTGTAAACTTGCAAAAGATATGGGGTTAAAAATTGCCGTCGGTACTGACAGCCATGGCGCAAATCAGCTTGACAACATGCGATGGGGAGTGTATACTGCCAAGCGCGGTTGGCTTGAGAAAGAAGATATTTTGAATACCCTGCCTGTTGATAAAATACTTAGCATCTTCAAAAAATAATCAAAAAAATATCGATTTTTATCGTCTTGGAATGAAAAAATGCTAAGATTTTGCTTGACACGTTTTTCTCAAATGATACAATATGTAGTGTTAATCAAAATCACCCACAACAATATATAGTGCCAAGGAGGAAATGGATATGCTGCGTCAAGAAGGCCCTTTGAAGTTGACGGAAAACGCAAGAACAGTCCTCGAGAAACGATATCTTAAGAAGGACTCAAACGGTATGCCGCTTGAAAAACCCGAAGATATGTTAAGGCGCGTAGCAAATAACATCGCGCAGGCAGACAGATTTTATGACAGGCATTCTGATGCGCGAAGGACAGAAGACGATTTTTATTCTCTTATGGCAAATCTGGATTTTTTGCCCAATTCTCCTACATTAATGAACGCCGGCAGGGATTTGCAGCAGCTTAGCGCTTGTTTTGTTTTGCCTATTGAAGACTCAATGGAGGGAATTTTTGAAACACTTAAATCAACCGCGCTAATACATAAATGCCTTGTGCCGGAAACATTGGTTATGACACGCCGCGGCCTTGCGCAATTAAAAGATATTAAATCCAAGGACAAGGTTTTTACAGACGAGGGTTTCTTTGAGGTTAAAGATTTGCACGATAACGGCGAACAATTGGTGTTTGATGTTATTACCGAGCATGGTTACTCAATAAAGGGAACCGCTGAGCATAAACTTTTAGCCGTAGCTGAAAACGGCGAATATATATGGTTGCCCATAGGAGAATTAAAAGGCGGCGATTGGTTAATTTTAAAACCCGGATTATGGAGCGGCAAAAAAGTTAAATTTCCAGAATTTTGTTTTAAAGAAAAATCATATGTAAATTCAGGATGTTTTAGGCCTCAAGAGGTTAAAATTCCCGGAGAGTTAACAGAGGAGCTGGCCGAGTTTATAGGCCTCTATATCGGTGACGGCTCTAATCATCGCGATGGAATTAGGTTTACAATAGGAAATGCGGACCCGGATTTAATAGAGATAGTCCGTAAAGCCAGCTTGGGAATTTTTGGCAGAGATATAACGGTTTCAAAAGACCAGAAAAAAGGGGCGTGTGAAGTTTCCGTATTGAGCGTGATAATTAAGAAGTGGTTTGAAGAAGCAGGGATTACGAAACCATGCTCTAAAAATGCAGCTGTTCCAAAATTTATATTTGAAGCCGAAGAAAAACTGGTATGCGCATTTTTAAGGGGCCTGTTTTCAGCCGATGGATGTGTCAGGGAAAATGGCCACGTTACATTTGTTACTGGTTCTATTGAGTTAGCAGCGCAGATCCAAAAAATAATGCTATATTTAGGTATACCCATACATAAAAAATATTATCCAAACACTGATAGTTTTCAGCTGTCCATATGTTCCAAGCAGGGATTTATTAACTTTAAGAAAAAAATAGGTTTTTTGAATAAAAGAAAACAAGATAGGTTAGAGGCAGTAAGTTCGGAGGAAATATTTTTAAGGGGCGAGTGTATTCCTAACCAAAGGCACCGCCTAAAAAAATGGTATAAAGATTTACCGTTTGGGCAAAGAAAGTTAATAGTTAAGAGGATAGATGGAATAATATACGACAGCGCTGCGCAGCGGCAATTAAGTAAGCAAGTGGCGGTTGATATATTAGAAAACGAGGAAATTTTTCCTGAATTTCTGAAAGACTTGACGAGTGAAAATTTTGTTTTTGATAAAGTAGCAAAGGTTTCGCCTTTAGCCGTTAAAAAAGTATACGATATTACCGTGCCTTATAAACATGCTTATGTTGCGGATGGGTTTGTGTCGCATAATTCAGGCGGAGGCACGGGATATTCATTTTCCAGGCTAAGATCTCAAGGCAGCCAGGTAAAATCAACCAGCGGCATAGCAAGCGGGCCGATATCGTTTCTTAAGGTTTTTGATGCCGCGACTCAGGCAGTAAAGCAAGGCGGTACCCGCCGGGGCGCTAATATGGGCATTCTGCGCATTGACCATCCGGATATTTTGGAATTTATAACATGCAAAGAAGACGATAAATCCATAACCAATTTTAATATTTCAGTCGCTGTTACAGATGATTTTATGAATAAAGTGGTGACAGGCGAAGAATACGACCTGATAGACCCGCATACCTCAAAGCCGGTTGACAGGCTTAACGCAAAAGAAGTTTTTGACCTTATGGTAAAACAATCGCACAAAAACGGCGAGCCGGGTATAATTTTTATTGACAGGATGAACAAAGACAATGCGACGCCGAAGTTGGGCCAGATAGAATCAACGAATCCGTGCGGCGAACAGCCTTTGCTGCCCTACGAAAGTTGTAACCTCGGTAGTATTAACCTTGCGAAAATGCTCGTCGATAAAGATGCGAAATATGAGATAGATTGGCAAAAATTGGCTAAAACAACTCATATGGGAGTCCATTTTCTTGATAATGTCATTGATATGAATAAATATCCGGTTAAAAGAATAGAGCAGGTTACGCGTTCAAACAGAAAGATAGGCCTTGGAGTAATGGGTTTTGCCGATATGCTTATCGCGTTAGGCATTCCTTATAATAGCGATGAAGCAGTTAATTTAGCAGAAACGCTTATGAAATTTATTCTTGATGAGGCAACAAAGGCGTCTGTAGACCTTAGTAAAAAAAGAAACCCATTTCCGAATTTCAGGGACAGCATATATGCCGGCGGCTCCGGGTTAAGAAACGCTACATTGACAACTATTGCTCCTACAGGCACTTTGAGTATAATCGCCAGCTGTTCAAGCGGCATAGAGCCTATTTTTTCCATATGTTATTACAGAAAGGTTTTAGACGGCGCTAAGCTTATGGAGGTAAATCCGTATTTTGAAAAAATCGCCAAAGAAAGAAATTTTTACAGTGAAGAACTGATGAAAAAAATTTCACAGCATTCAACTATACAGGATATGAAAGAAATACCTGAAGATGTCAGAAAAATTTTTGTCACAGCGCATGATATCACTCCGCTTTGGCATATAAAGATGCAGTCAGCGTTTCAGAAATATACTAATAATGCGGTAAGTAAGACTGTGAATTTTTCTTATGACGCATCACCTGAAGATGTAAAAGAGGTTTATACTCTAGCCTATAAGCTCGGATGTAAAGGTGTAACAATATATAGAGACGGTTCCAGGTCTGAACAGGTTTTAAACATTGACAGAGGCACAAGGACAACTGAAAAACAGGTTGAAGTAAAAGAAGGAAGCAAAGAGGCAATACAAAAAGAAGAAAGAAGCGAAGAACTGGATAAGGTTATTCAACAGCTTCAGCCGTCCAAAGAAAAAATTGCGCCCAGGCCCAGGCCTAAAGTTGTCTGCGGCACTACAACTAAAATACAGACAGGCTGCGGCAATCTATATGTTACTATAAATGAAGATGAGAATGGCAGGCCTTTTGAAGTTTTTACGCAGATGGGTAAAGCCGGCGGATGCGCGGCAAGCCAGCTTGAAGCAGTTGGCCGCCTTGTTTCTTTGGCGCTTAGAAGCGGCATAGATATAAAGTCTATTATAGACCAGCTTGAAGGCATACGCTGTCCGTCGCCATCTTGGGAAAAAGGCGGCAGGATTTTTTCATGCGCAGATGCCCTTGCTAAAGTTATAGAGAGAATTTTGCTTAAAAAGAATAAACCTCAGACGCCCGATACGATAAAGACCTTGGCATCTGATAATAATAAAGAAACAGGCCTGAAGTCGTCAGAAATTTTAGGCAAAGATACAAACGGCAGAGGAGAAGAGTTTGGCGATATGCAGTATTTCGGCAAAACCGCGGTTAAAACCAAGGTTAATGATGTTGTTGGAGTTTGCCCGGATTGCGGCGGAGCGCTTCATTATCAGGAAGGCTGTATGATTTGCCATAGTTGCGCGTTTACAAAGTGTGGATAAATAGGAGGAATTAAGTTGAAGAAGATATTTTATATTGTTTTAGACGGGCTTGGCGATCTGCCGATAAAAGAGCTTGGGGATAAGACTCCGCTTGAAGCAGCTACTACGCCGAATTTAGATGGATTAGCGAAAAAAGGCAAGACAGGCATAGTGTATCCTGTTAAAAAAGGCATTGCTCCTGAATCAGATGTGGCGGTGATATGCCTATTAGGATATGATGCGCACAAATATTATACAGGCCGCGGCCCGCTTGAATCTTATGCAGAAGGTTTGAAATTTTCAGACGGCGATGTTGCGCTTCGCGTTAATTTCGCAACAGTCGCGGATGACGGCAAGGCTATCATTGACCGCAGGGTAGGCAGAAACCTGTCTACAGCAGAGGCTACGCTTCTGGCAAAAGAAATAAATTCCAAAGTAAAATTAAGTGTTGGCGAGTTTGAATTCAGAAATACAATAGGCCACAGAGGTGTTTTGGTTATCCGCGGCGGTAAAAATAAATTATCAGGCTGGATTACCAATACAGACTCTGCATATGGCCGTGAAGGAGTTTTTGGCATAGCGTTGGAAAAGTTTCCAAATACTATACTAAAATCAGAGCCTATAGAAGGCCATGAAAAAGACGAAGAAGCTGTTTTAGGCGCTAAATTGTTAAATGAATTTACTGAAAAATCGCACAAGGTATTAAATGAATCAGAGGTGAATAAAAAGCGAGCAAAAGAAGGCAAGATGAAAGGTAATGTAATAGTATCAAGAGATGCCGGCGATTGCCTGCCTAAGTTTCCTTCTATGCAAAAAGCGCTTAATGTGAAATTTGGTTCATTTGTCCAGATGCCTGTCGAAAAAGGCATAGCGCTTTTGACTGGGATGGATGTCGTGGATATTCCGCAGTCAACCGGCAAACCCGAAATTGATTACCCTTTATGGGCCGAGACTGCCTTAAAACGTATAAAGGATTTTGACGGGTTATATATACATATCAAAGGGCCTGATGAGCCGGCGCATGACGGTAATTTTAATAAGAAAAAAGTTTCTATTGATGATATAGATAAGTATTTCTTCGCGAATTTACTGCCTAATATTGATTTTAAAAATAGTATAATCGCGGTAACTGCTGACCACTCTACGCCTTGTAAGCTCAAAGCGCATTCAGCAGATCCTGTTCCGCTTTTGATTTGCGGAGGTTCTGTGATTTCAGATGGTACGCAGGTTTTCAGTGAAAGAGCCTGCCTTAAAGGTTCGCTTGGCGAAGTCCAGGGGCAGTTGATTCTTCCGAAGTTAATAGAATTTGCGAAAAAATAACATTTGTGTTGACAGGCAAACCTTTTTAGGTTAAAATCGCTTTAACCAGTAATCTTAACAACCTAAAAGGAGGTGGATTATGGACTGGAGGGCAATTATAATTCAACCGGCTCAGATGATTTTGGAAAGGACCATTGCCTATCTTTATAAAGGTTTGGGCATATTAGTAGTCCTTATCATCGGTTGGCTCATCGCCAAGGCAGTCGAAAATCTAGTATCGCGTTTTTTGAAAGTTGCACAGTTGGATACAGCAGCTGATAAAGCAGGTATAACAAAGATTTTGGTAAAAGGCGAAATCAAATTTACACTAGCTGAATTAATAGGTAAGCTTGTGTATTGGATAATTATGCTGATAGTTATCGTAGCAGCCATAAATATCCTTAATTTGACCGTTGCAGCAGGATTGTTGCAGCAGATAATAGCCTATCTGCCGAGCGTAATAGCAGCTGTGTTTATTTTGGCAGCAGGCATGTTTTTGGCCAGCATAGCAGCATCAGGTATTAATGCGGTTGCTATTAATTCAGGCTTGACTCAAGGTCCGTTACTATCAAAGGTAGCTCAGACAGTTATAGTAGTTTTAGCTGTGTTGATGGCACTTGAGCAGTTGAGAATCGCTACAACGATTATAAATTTGATTATACCTATAGTATTAGGTTCTGTTGGTTTGGCCCTTGGCCTTGCGTTTGGATTAGGTGGCAAAGATGTTGCAGCCAAAATCATCAAAGAAACAGTAGACAAGGTTGGCAAATCAAAGTAAAAGATCTCACAATTTAAAGTCTTTAAAAAAGGGGCTCTCTAAAGTGAGAGCCCCTTTCAGCAGAGAATGAGGAAATCCCAAGTGCAAAGTAATAAGATATGTCATTCTGAGCGAAGCGAAGAATCTAACGCGTTAGATTCTTCGTCGCCCTTCGGGCTCCTCAGAATGACATATTTTGCTTCGTTCCTCCTCGTAATGATGCTGTTGGGTTGTTCTCCTATATCAGTCAGCGATGAGCAGAAGAAGCAGGTAGTCGCAGCTGATCCGTCATTTGAAAAAGTGCTTCAGGAAAAAAGCGAATACGATTCTGTGATGGCAAGCCTGCGCGTGAAGTTCTTGTCAGAAAAAAACACATATGAAGCTAAGGTGTCAGCGCTACGCAGGGAATTTGAGGCAAAGAGAACACAATTTTATGCCCAGACGCGCGACATAAAATTGCAGCTGGAGCCTCAGCGTGAAAAGATAAAATCAGATCTGGCTATTGTAACAGAAGAACTCAAGAATAAGCTTAAGAATCAGAAAGCAATAAAAGATATGCTTAACCAGGCCAAGTCTATAATAGAGGGCAAATTAAGTTCCGGGCTTTCTGAGAAAGATAGGTTGGAGTGGCACGATAGGTTTAACGTCCTTACCGAAGAGTATAGCAAAGTTTCGCAGGAAACAGATTCGCTTAGAGAAAAAATCAATATACTGAAATTAAAGCACAGGTCTCTTATCCAGTAGGTTCTGATGTATTATCCTCACCCGGCAGCTGCAAGGCAGTTTCAACAAAAGGATTTTCTGATCCCTTTAAAAAAAGAAATAGAATATAATATAACTCCGCAGGAACTTTATAAACTATTTTCAGGGGGATTTTTGCTTGAGAGCTGCCGTAAAAACGCTGTGACAGGCAGATTTTCGTTTGTCGGCGAAAAGCCGTTCTTGATTTTTAAAGGCAAAGGCACAAATAAACAGATAAATACGTTGCGTTCTTTGTTGAATAAATATAAATCGGCCAAGGTTCCTGGTATAGACGGTTTTACAGGTGGGGCAGTCGGGTATTTTTCTTATGATTGTTGCCATTTATTTGAAAAATTACCCAGGACAGCAAAAGATGATTTAAACCTGCCGGATATATTTTTTATGTTTTTTGATACAGTGGCGGTTTTTGACCATATTGAAAATAAAATAAGCATAATTTCAAATATATACCCTGATAAACCGTTTAACAAGGCGTATGATGAGGCGGTAAGCAAGATTGAGCGAATGGAAGAAATCGTGCGTAGGGGCAACCCTTGCGGTTGCCCAAGAAGGGCAGGGGTAAACCCTGCCCCTACAGATTGCGATTCAACCTTCACAAAACAGGGCTTTGAGCGTGCAGTCCGCCGCGCAAAAGATTACATAAAAGCCGGAGACATTTACCAGGCAAACCTTTCCCAGCGTTTTTGTGTTGATATGGATAACCGAGATCCATTTGAATTGTATCAGCGCTTAAGTGAAATAAATCCTTCTCCGTTTGCCTGCTATATGGATTTTGGGGATTTTAAGATAGCCAGCTCATCTCCCGAAAGGCTGTTAAAGCTTGAAGGCAATATTGTGCAGACCAGGCCTATTGCAGGCACACGGCCAAGAGGCAAAAACGTTTCTGAGGACTTATCTTTATCCTGTGAACTTATTTTGAGCGATAAGGAACGTGCTGAGCATATTATGCTTGTTGATCTTGAGCGTAACGATCTTGGCAGGGTTTGTGAATATAAAAGTGTAAAGGTTGATGAACTTATGGTTATCGAGAGTTATTCGCATGTCATGCATATAGTTTCTAATGTATCAGGCAGGCTAATGCCCGATAAAGACAGGTTTGATTTGCTTCAAGCGGCTTTTCCCGGAGGCACAATAACAGGATGCCCCAAGATAAGATGTATGGAGATTATAGACGAGCTTGAGCCGGTGGCAAGGAATATTTACACAGGTTCAATAGGTTATCTTGATTTTAATGGCAATATGGATTTAAATATAGCTATAAGGACATTTGTAATAAAGGCTGATAAGGCCTATATTCAGGTCGGCGCAGGTATAGTTGCGGATTCTGATCCAGAGAAAGAATATTATGAAACATTGCATAAAGCAGAAGCGTTATTTGGAGCTTTACACAATGAAAGGCTTGCCTGCGTGGAGCATATTTGAATCCATGCGTTCTTATGGCGGAAACATCTTTAAGCTAGATGAGCATTTAAACAGGTTTAAAGAATCCGCGAAAACAACAGGCATAAAATTATCCGAGCGCCAGATCAGTAATTTTAAGAAAACAATAGAAAATGCCTATAAAAAGAGTAAGATAAAAAATGCGTATATAAGGGCATGTTTTTCACCGGGTTGTAAAAATTTAAGCCTGATAATAAAAGATATAAAAAAATATCCGGATGAATTTTACCAAAACGGCGTTTCGTTAAGGACGGATGTTATTAGGAAATCAAACAATGCAATTTCTCATATAAAGTCTTCGAATTTTTTGCCTTGTGTGTGCGCAAAGTTAAAAAATGACGAAGGCAGTTTCGAAACTTTAGTGCTTAACGAGAATGGTTTTGTTACAGAAACAACCGTATCAAATATATTTATAGTTAAAGATAGTTGTATTTTTACCGCGCCGCCTTGTGCCGGGCTTTTAAATGGTATCACGCGGCAGGTGGTTTTTAATTTGGCATTTAAATGCGGCGTTAAAATAAAAGAAACATTTTTGACCAGGCATGATTTGTATAACGCAGATGAATGTTTTTTGACTAATACAACAATAGGGGTTATGCCGGTTACTGAGATAGATAAAAGGAAGATAGGAAACGGTAAACCCGGGAAAACTACAAAAAATATATATAATTTATTTATGAGGGGGGCGCATGAATAAGATTAGAAGAGCTTTGATAAGTGTTTCAGATAAGGCTGGTTTAGATAATTTTGTAAAAGCTCTTAATGAGCTGGGTGTCGAAATTATTTCAACCGGCGGCACTGCTAAGCGCATAGAAGAATTAGGTATACCGGTAAAAAAAGTCAGCGAATATACAGGTTTTCCGGAGATGTTGGACGGCAGGGTTAAGACCCTTCATCCGAAGATTCACGGCGGGCTTCTTGCTTTAAGGGATAATCCTGAACATATGAAACAGATAAAAGAATATGGTATAGAGACTATAGATATGGTAGTAGTAAATTTATACCCTTTTGAAAAAACAGTCGCAAAGAAAGACGTGGATTTGGTTGAAGCCATAGAGAATATAGATATCGGCGGGCCGTCAATGCTGCGTTCTGCGGCTAAAAATTACAAGGGCGTTGTAGTAATCTGTAATCCTGCCATGTATGCGGAAGTTTTAAAAGAAATGCGGCAAAACGACTGCCAGGTTTCTGTTAAGACCAGGGCAAAACTTGCTGTTGAGGTTTTCTGCAGGACTGCTCAGTATGATACTGCCATAAATAGTTTTCTTAATTTGCAATTCAATTTTGACGGCCAGAAAATACCATGCGAATTATTTCCGCAGGAATTATTGCTGAAGTATAAAAAGGCCCAGGGCCTGCGGTATGGCGAAAATCCGCACCAGAAGGCAGCCTTTTATACAAATGATATATGCAGGGAATCATGTGTTGCCCAGGCAAAACAACTGCACGGAAAAGAATTATCTTTTAATAATATAGTTGATTTAAATGCCGCTCTTGAAATAGTAAAAGATTTTAAGGAGCCTACAGCGACGATAATAAAACATACCAATCCATGCGGCACTGCGTCAGCGCAAACATTGACTAAGGCGTTCAATCTTGCGTTAAATGCTGACAGGCTGTCAGCATTTGGCAGTATAATCGGTTTAAACAGAAAAGTTGATTTAGCTACTGCGAAAGAAATGATGAAGGCTGATTTTATTGAATGTGTTATTGCTCCTGGTTATGATCAAAATGGCCTTGAATTATTGAAGACAAAAAAGAATATGAGGATACTTGATGTACCTTTGCTTGAAGCAAAACGCGATGAACAGGAATTGGATTATAAAAGCGTGGTAGGCGGGGTATTGGTGCAGGATAGGGATATAAAAGATTTTGATATTGATAATCTTAAAGTGGTTACAAAGAAAAAACCAACAAAGGCGCAGATGGAATCGCTTTTGTTTGGATGGAAAATAGCAAAGCATGTTAAGTCTAACGCTATAGTTCTATGTAAAGGCAAAGTTACAGTTGGGGTGGGCGCAGGCCAGATGTCAAGGGTGGTTTCAGTTGAGATTGCAGTCAAGAAAGCAGGTAAGAAAGCAAAGAATAGTTGCCTCGCAGGTGACGCATTTTTTCCGATGGCAGACGGTGTTGTTACAGCAGCAAAGGCAGGCGTTAAGGCTATTATTCAGCCAGGCGGTTCTATTCGCGATGCAGAAACAATAAAAGCAGCTGATAAGTATGGCATTGCCATGGTATTTACCGGGTACAGGCATTTTAAGCATTGATATGACTTATTTGCAAGCGATAAAATATTTAGAATCGTTCATTGATTATGAGAAGCTGAATAATTATGCTTACAATAAGGCGTTTGGGCTTGAGCGTATAAAGGCATTGCTGGTAGAGCTTGGCAATCCGCAGGATGATTTACGTTGTATACATGTAGCTGGTACAAAAGGCAAAGGTTCTACCTGCGCGTTTATTGCTTATACTTTGCGCGAGGCTGGATACAAAACAGGATTATACACTTCACCTCATATTTCTGATTTTAGAGAAAGAATAAGAATTTTAGCTCATACTGGAAAAGGTGCCAGGCACACTGATTGGTGCCAGGCATTTTTTCCGCGGCAAGATTTTGAAGGCATGATTTCCAAGCATGATCTTGTGCGTTTGATTAAGGAAATAAAACCAGCCGTAGAAAAATGCAAAAGCCTTACATTTTTTGAAATATATACAGCCCTGGCATTTCTTTATTTTAAAGAAAAAAAAGTTGATTTTGCGGTGCTTGAAACAGGGCTTGGGGGGAGATTAGATGCAACAAATGTTGTGAGTCCTTTAGTTTCTGTTATTACGCCAATCAGCTTAGAGCATACTCAATACTTAGGCAATACCTTAGGAAAGATTGCTACAGAAAAGGCTGGGATAATCAAAAAAGTGTCAGGGTGTCAGGGTGTCAGGGTGTCAGTTGTAACTGCGCCGCAGGAGAAAGAGGCGTTAAAGGTTATTAGGCGTAGATGCAGAGTTGTTGGCGCAAAATTATATCAGCCAAAAATAGACAAGAGTTTGAAGCCTAGGCTTTTAGGCCGACATCAATTGATTAATGCAAGCGTAGCAAAAGCCGTTGTTGAAGCATTAAAACTAAAAATAAGCCATGATATGATAAAACGCGGTGTATGTAACGCTGTTTGGCCTGGAAGATGTGAGATAGTATCAAAAAAACCTTCAATTGTTTTAGATGGCGCTCAAAATGAAGCATCAGCAGTTGTTTTGAAAAAGGCTATAAGAGATAATTTTTCATATAAAAAATTAATATTGGTTCTCGGGGTTTCGTCTGATAAAGATATAAAAGGCATAGCGCGCCAGCTAGGTGATTTTAGCAGTGAAATTATTCTTACAAAATCTAAAAATCCGCGGGCAGCTGATCCGGCTGGCTTAGCAAAATATTTTTCCGGCGCGCATATAACAAATAATGTTAAAGAAGCAAAGAAAAAAGCAGAGTTATTAGCAGGGGCGAAAGATTTGATATTAGTAACAGGTTCGTTGTTTGTTGTTGGGGAATTTAGAAATGAATGACACCATAGCAGCCATTGCCACATCGCCTGGCGAAGCAGGCATAGGCATTATACGTATAAGCGGCAAGAAGGCATTAGCTGTTGCTGATAAGATATTTATGTCAAAAAAAGGTAAAAAACCGTCACATTTTAAGACGTACACTGTTCATTATGGCTGGATTATGGGAGGCGCAAAGAAGGATATGCTTGATGAGGTTATCCTGACGGTTATGCGCTCGCCTAAATCTTTTACAAAAGAAGATGTAGTTGAGATAAATTGCCACGGCGGCATTGTTGCTTTGCGCGGAGTCCTGAATTTGGTATTAAAAAACGGCGCGCGATTGGCAGAGCCCGGTGAATTTACTAAACGCGCTTTTTTAAACGGCCGCATTGACCTGGCCCAGGCAGAGGCAGTGCTTGATATAATTCGCGCCAGGACTGACTCGGCGTTGAAACTCGGGGCTGGCCAATTAAAAGGGGTATTGTCTTTTCAGATTAACGGATTAAGGGATATTTTGCTGAAGGCCCTTACAATTTTGGAAGCAAATATTGATTTTCCAGAAGAGGAAATAGAAAAAACAGATTTGAAAAATATAAAAGAAAGGTTAAGTAAGGCGGCTGATGCAATTAAACATATACTTAAAACTTCTGATTGCGGCCGTTTATTGCGCGAGGGGCTGCATGTAGTAATATGCGGCAAGCCTAACGTCGGCAAATCTTCGCTTATGAACGCATTCTTAAGAGAAGAGCGCTCTATTGTAACGCCGATAGCCGGGACAACGCGTGATACTATAGAGGAAATAATAGATATAAAAGGCATACCCGTAAGAATGGTTGATACTGCCGGCATTATAGAGCCGCGGGATTTGGTAGAAAGAAAAGCCGTCAGCCGTTCTAACAAGTTTATTAATATAGCTGATTTGGTGGTTATTTTATTTGACGCCAGCAAAAGCCTTGACAGCCGTGATAATGCGCTTATTGCGAAGTTAAGCAATAAGCCGGCGATAGCGGTAATTAATAAAATTGATTTAAAAAATAAAATAGACAGGGAAAAAATAGAATCCAAATTTAAACATGTAGTTGGCATATCTGCAAAAAAGTCAAAAAATTTAAATTTACTCGAAGATAAAATAGCGGATTTTGTGTATGGCGCAAAGGTTTCAAGCCCTGAATATGCGTTAGTTTCCAATATCCGCCACATAGAGGCGTTTAGAAATTCCCAAAGATTTCTTGAGCATGCGATTAAGGCGCTGGATAGCGGCCTGGGCCCAGAATTAATTTCTCAAGATATAAAGGATGCGTTGAGTTATTTAGACGATATATTAGGAAAAAATTTCAACGAAAAATTGTTAGATAAAATTTTTGCAGAATTTTGCATAGGAAAATAGGAGAAAATTTTAATGGATAAAAAAAAGATAGAGAAAGCGATAAGGGCAATCCTTGAAGCTATAGGTGAGAATCCTGACAGGGCTGACCTCAAGGATACTCCTCGGCGCGTAGCGGAAATGTATGAGGAAATTTTTAGCGGCGTTAAGCTGGACCCGGAGAAAGAGCTTGAGGTCGCGCTTGACCATAAACACCAGGAGATAGTGCTTCTGAAAGGTATTCCGCTTTATTCTGTGTGCGAGCATCACCTTTTACCGTTTGTGGGCAAGGCGCATATTGCGTATATACCAAAACAAGGCCGTGTTACTGGCTTAAGCAAGTTAGCAAGGGTTGTAGACATTTTGTCTAAGCGGCCGCAGGTGCAAGAGCGCCTGACAACTCAGATAGCGGAAATCATTATGCAGAAGCTTAAGCCGCAAGGTTGCATGGTTGTTTTAGAAGCAGAGCATCTTTGTATGTCTATGCGCGGGGTTAAAAAGCCCGGGATTATGACTGTTACAAGCGCAGTCAGAGGCAGTTTCAGGGAAAATCATAAAACGCGTTCAGAGGCATTGGCGCTGATAAAAGGCAATGTATAAAAGAATAAATCTGATAAAATTATGGCCGCTTATTATATTTACTATCGCGTTAGCCGTAAGATTCATTTTTTTAAGCCAATTTCAGAATAACCCGTTTTTTCAGACTGACGTAAAAGGCGTTGACCCGTCGTTATATCATGAATGGGCTAAAGAGCTGTCGCAGGGGTTTTGGCCTGGTTACAAATTGCTTTACGGGCACCCTTTTTATCCTTATGTAGTGTCTTTTTTTTACAGATTTTGGGCAGTAGACAGTTATTCTGTAATAGTTATGCAATTCATAATGGGTTCCTTGTCATGTGTTTTGTTATATTTTATAGCAAAAAAAATATTTTCTCAGCCTGTAGCAATTATAAGTTCTTGTATAGCGGCGCTATACAGCCCGTTTATATTCTACGAAGGGCTTATGGTGCCGAGCGCCTTGGCAATATTTTTAAATTTAGGCGCATTATTAATGCTGTTAAATATCCTTGAAGGCCTTAATACGCGCAGGACATTTCTTGCAGGGCTTTTGTTAGGTTGTTCTCTGATAACCAACAGCGGCATAGCGCCTTTTATTGTGTTTTCGATATTTTGGGCAGCTTTTGTTTTAAAAAATACAAAAAAAACCGCCTTTAAGCATGTAGCATGTATTTTAATAGGCGTAATGCTGCCTTTGATTTTTATGTCTTTTAAACATTTTTCCGCAGAGGGGAACTTTGATTCGTTTGGTGCGCACGGCGGGATAAATTTTTATGTAGGCAACAATCCGAAAGCAAACGGCACATTTATAGCGCCTCTTGGCTTTACTCCCAGCGCGGAAGGCCTTTCAGAAGATTCAGCTAAATATGCTCAAATGAAATCCGGCGCCCGTTTGACAGCAGGCGGTGTTTCGAAATTCTGGTATGATGAAGCTTTGTTGTATATAAAGCTTCATCCTGCTCAATGGCTTAAGCTGGAGATGAGGAAGTTAATTTTATTCTGGAATAATATTGAACTTTCCGATGTGGCTGATTTTTATTTTGTAAAAAATGGCTCGCCGATTTTTAGATTTAACCCGTTGTGTTTTAGCGCGATTGCCGCGCTTGGCTTTCTGGGGATGATTTTAGCATTCAGGGATTTGCGTAAAACATTTCTGCTATACGCAGGCACAGCCAGTTTCATGATTTCTTGCTTATTGTTTTTTGTTAATTCGAGGTACAGGCTTTCTGCTGTGCCATATTTAGTAATATTTTCAGGTTTTGCGGTGTGGTCGGTGTTTCAGAAACTGCGTTTAAATGATTTCAAAAGGTTGTTTGTCTATTCTGTAGTAACTGTATTTTTTTTCATACTTTCAAATACAAAAATAACATCAGCTGACACATGCACTCCAATGTATAACTTGGCTGTGATTTATGAAAAGAGGGGCCTGTATGATAAGGCTATAGAGATATCCGATAAATTACTAAAAGAGAATTGGAATATACCTGCGGTACATTTTAACTTGGGAGTTTGTTTTTACCAAAAAGGCTCACCGGATAAGGCAATAGCAGAATTTAAAGAGGTTTTGCGGTTCAATCCTGTTGATAGAGACAGCCATTTTAATCTTGGCATGATATATTATCAGAAAAATGATTATAATACGGCATTTAATGAGTTTAACAGTTCTTTGAGAGGCAGTGATGAAGATATGGCGGCATATTATTGGATTGGTGAAATCTATAGGCAAAAAGGCGATTTCAATAAAGCCATAGAGGCGTATAAAGAGGCTTTAAAGTTAAATCCTGAGGCCGCGCAGGTAATAAAGGCGCTTAATGGGGTAAAAAACTTGCAAAAACGCAAGAAATAAGATATTATATTATGATGAATAACCCCTTTCTTGAAGTTATAACAAATAGAATTTTTGTTGTTACTATTCTTTCCTGGCTTATAGCTCAAAGTATAAAGATAGCGATAGCCTTGGTATTGACAAAAAAATTCAATTTTAAACTTCTTTTAAGCACCGGCGGCATGCCGAGCGCTCACGCGGCATCAGTTTCTGCGCTTGCCATGTCAGTTGGTATGTCTGAGGGTTTTTCAAGCCCTTTGTGTATAGTAGCCATTATTTTTGCTTTTATAACTATGTTTGACGCGCAAGGCGTGCGCAGGCATGCAGGCGCGCAGGCTGCCACACTTAATAAAATAGCAGAAGAGGTTTATTTTAACAGGGGTATCGGCCCTGACAGGCTAAAAGAATTATTAGGCCACACTCCGGTTGAAGTTTTTGCAGGCGCTTTGCTGGGCGCAGCGCTGGCATTTGTCATATTTAGATAACGTTAACCATAATCACCCCCGGGGTGAAGTAAGAAAAAAATCTTGTTACACCCCGGGGGTGTAAAACGGTAGGAAAGGCTAGAAAAAATGAATAAACGTATAGGCGTGATAGTGATATTACTTGTATTGGCGCTAGCGGCGGTTTTGGTTGGTATTAAGATAAAAAATAATATTCACGCCAACAAGATTAAAGCAGAAATCGATTCAGCTGTTTCGCTTGCATCAGGCGGCAGCCTGTTGGAAGCTATGGATTCCTACAAGGGTATTTTACAGCAGGACATAGACGTAAATACAGCAAAGTCAATTTACGATAAGATTGGAGAATTAAACATAAAAATTTTATTTTCGCCTGCCAAAACGCAGAATAATGTAATTTACAAAGTTCAGGATAATGATTCGTTAGATGCTATTGCCAGAAAATATAATACAACAGTGGCGCTTATAAAAAGGGCCAATAATTTGAAATCAGGCCTTATACGCCCGGGCATGGATTTAAAGATATCAACAGATAAATTCAGTATCATTGTGGACAAATCGCAGAATATACTTACGCTTAAATCAGGAGAGGAAGTTGTAAAGGTATATAATGTTTCAACCGGGGCAAACAACAGCACGCCCGTCGGGACTTTTAAAATAATTAATAAGATTGTTGACCCGCCGTGGTACTCAAACGGCAAGCCTATACCATCAGGAGACCCAAAGAATGTTTTAGGTTCGCGTTGGATGGGCCTTACGTTGAAAAGTTACGGCATACATGGCACAACAGATGATTCAACAATAGGCACGCAGGTAACGCAGGGCTGCGTAAGAATGCACAATAACGAAGTAGAAGAGCTTTACGATATTATCCCTGTCGGAACAGAAGTTACAATAGTGGATTGATTTTATGATGATAGGTACAGGCCTTGATTTTGAAAAACCGATAATAGAGCTAGAGAAAAAGATTGACGAGCTTAGGAACCTGGCAACCGGGCATAAGGTCGAGTTTAAAGATGAGATAAAAAAACTCGAAGAGCGCCTTGAGAAATTAAAACACCAGGTTTTTGAGAATCTTACGCCATGGCAAAGGGTGCAGATAGCGCGCCATCCTAAAAGGCCTTACACCCTAGATTATATAGGCGGCATAATGACGGAGTATCTCCAGATACACGGAGACAGGCTTTTTGCTGATGACAAGGCGTTGATAACCGGATTTGCGAAGATAAACGGCCAGGATGTTTTAGTTTTAGGCCATCAAAAAGGAAGAGATACAAAAGAAAACCTTATGCGTAATTTCGGCAGCGCTCATCCTGAAGGCTATCGTAAAGCCATAAGGGCTATGAAGCTTGCAGAAAAATTTGGCGTGCCGATAATATCGTTTGTTGATACGCCCGGAGCTTATCCCGGCATGGGCGCTGAAGAAAGAGGGCAGGCAGAGGCCATAGCTTACAACTTAGCTGAAATGATAAAACTAAGAGTGCCGGTAATAGTTATAGTAATAGGCGAGGGTGGTTCAGGTGGGGCTCTTGGCATAGGCGTAGGAGATAAAATTTTTGTTTTAGAAAATGCGTATTATTCTGTAATTTCTCCTGAAGGGTGCGCTGCTATATTATGGAAAGACAGGGCTAAGGCTCCTGATGCCGCAGCAGTGCTAAAGCTTACAGGGCCGGATTTATTGGAGCTAGGGGTAATAGATGAAGTGATAAAAGAGCCGCTGGGCGGAGCGCACAGAGGCCCTGTTGAGACCGCAAAAAATATAAAAGAAGCTATTTTAAGAAATCTAAAAGAACTAAATGAACTTACGCCCGAGGAATTAGTAAAATCGCGCTACAAAAAATTCCGCAAAATGGGCGTGTTTGAAGAATAAAATTTAGCCGGAGTGGTGAAACTGGCAGACACGCAGGTCTCAAAAACCTGTGGGGTTAAACCCATGTCGGTTCGATTCCGACCTCCGGCACCATACTTTTTGTCCTGCAGGAAAAAGCTGGACAAAAAGTATGATCAAAATTTACTTCGTAAATTTTGGGGCTGTAGTGAAGCGGGATCACACGACAATGGCATTGTCGGGTTAGGGGTTCAACTCCCCTCAGCTCCACCAAATTTGGCAAAGCCGAATCGTAAATGTATCCAAAAGTTAGTTAATATTATTTGACAGTTAGGCGAAAATGCTGTATAATATTTAACGTGATTAAACAAGCTTCAGAATTTAATATCTCATCAGCCAAGCTGATGAGATATTTTTTATTGAGCAGACAGTTTACGGAGCGAAGCGACGTAAACTGTAGCCCTGACAAAGTCAGGGCGTCTGCGAAATAATCCCGAGCCGGCCGGTATTGCGAGCAGCGGCGAGGGATTGCGCATATTCATCAACCAATAAACCTTCAAACTAGCAGGAGAATTACTATGAAAAAGTTAATATCATCAATCGTAACAATTGCATTTATTTTAACACAATGCGGCCTTGGCATGGCTGCGCCTGTATATAATAAGGTAGGCCAGAACCTGCGTCAGGATAATCCTGGTGAACCAGCAGATGCTTCGGGCAAGCCTGGTAAGACAGTGCAGGATATGGCTACTGCTTTTGCGTCAGGCGGTAATGACGGCTATGTTAATGTTTCTGCCAGCGCCGATGGCGCACCTGCTATGAGCCGCAGAGATTTTCTTAGAGAAGGAGCTAAATATGCTGGTGCATTCGTTGCAGGAGGCGCATTTGTTGTATTATATAATAAATATAAAGCAGGGCCGAAATCAAGAGTGTTGTCTGAATTAGAGCTTGCAGAAGAAATGCAGAAAACAGAAAATAAATCGGCTTTTACTGTTGATTTTTCTACTGCCGGGCAAATTAGAGGCATAGAAATACCGAAAATTTTAGAGCCTTATAGAAGCCAGCTCAGATTGTTTATGACTGTAAAGTCTCCAGGTTGGGCGTCAATGATTGTGGCAGATGAAATTCCTTTAAGTGAAGCGGTTGGTAGGACTGCAAGATTTTCAACTGATGGCGCTCAAGCCGTTAAGATTAATTTAACTTTAGCAATTGTGTTTTCAAGAGAAGAAAATGGCCTAAGGCTTGAAGGAATAAAAGGTGGAGAATTGCTTACCGTAGGCGCTTTAGTGCCACCAGTCATTACAATGTCAACAGAAGGTTTGATGCAATCTATTACAGTTACAGGCACAGGCGAGGTTAAAACTGCCCGCGCCACAGGCGCTGCGGCGGTGGGGGCGAATGGTGCAGGCCTTAATAAAAAAGTCGTTATTACAGCAGGTGTGGCAGCAGCAGTTTTGGGCGGAGCTTATATCGCAGGAACAGGAAAGTTTAATCCTGCGAAAGAGGCGAAAGTTGGGAATATAATTGTTCAGCCGGCACCTGTAGTAGTTCAGCCTCCTGCTAATATTTATGTATCTCCTGCTGCGCCAGAACGTCCTGCAGCACCTGAAAGTCCAACCATTGTTTTTAATGTTCCTGCAGATAAACCATCTAAGACAGTAAAACGTAAAAATACGCAAGAACAAACAGATTTAGAATTGACTAATATAGAATTTGACTCCAGCCGTGTAAAATTTAGAGTACAAGGCGCGCTTCCAGCAGGAGTGCACGCCACTATTTGGAAAGGAACCGATAAGTGGTATCGTCAACCGTTAGATACACCGTCTGTGCTGACAGAATTTGGAGTAGGCGCGGATGGAAGTTTTGAGTGCACAACTTCTAGGGGAAACTTAGTGCCAGGCGATACAATGGTAATTTTGCTTAAGCCTGGAAAAAGTGTTCCTGCAGGACGTAGTGTAATAGGAAGAGCAGGTTCCTTGAAAGATTTGATATTGGGTGCATGGATAATTGGCGAAGACGGCATAACAGCGCATAAAGCTAATGCCTCAGGTTTCACTTTTGCTGTAGTTGAAGAAAGCGGCATGCAATATGTTGCTATTAAACCGGCAGAAGACTTTGATGATGCTGCAGCAGCGGGGAAAACTATAGAAGAAGCGCGTTTAGACATAACTGAAAGAATTGAAAGTAAAAACAAGCCTGTTGTGGCGGTATCAGCACAGTTGGGCGCTGTGACTATGACATTTCCTGTAATAGAAGGCGTTCCACAAGGCGATATAGAAAAGCTGGTTGATGATGCTGCTAAAATATCTTCAGAAGCAGGTTTTGGCGAGAGAGTTGTTGTTTCAGAAGAACATAATGGCGGCGGAGCAGTAACTGTATTGATTACTCCTTATACGCCGGTTTTACAGCCTGTGTCTGCCAAACTTACTGTATTAGCCATTGCTCAGGACGTAAACTCAGCAAGAGCAGAGCTACAGGAAATGCTGCAACAGGGTTATCAGCTGCCAACCGGTGAATCGATTACAATGGAAAATATAAGGTTATATCAGTTGCCTGATAATTGGACCAAGGAAGATATTGAAAGAGAAGCAAAAGGAACGCAGGTTGTTATATTTAATGTAGATGGGATTGCTTTACAAAAAGCTATATCAGCCGTTCTTGCAACATTAGGCCTGCCAGCTGCGCCAGTTAGAGAAGGTAATTGGAGAGAGGCATTAGATTCAGTGTAATTTTCGCATAGATTTTTGTTGTAGGGGCGACCCGTTGGGTCGCCCCTACTTTTTTGTATTTGCTTGCTGAATTGGTATTACTATGATATATTATATTTAAAATTATATAAACTTCCTACATAAAATGTCAGACTATAATTTCCAACAAATCGAGCCTAAGTGGCAGAAGGCATGGGATAAGGAAAAACTTTTCTTCGTAGATGAGAAAAATACGAAAAATAAGTATTATTGCCTTGTTATGTTCCCTTACCCTTCAGGCGACCTGCATGTCGGCCATGGCAGAAATTACATCATAGGCGATGCGGTTGTGCGTTATAAAATGATGCATGGCCTTAATGTGCTGACACCTATGGGCTGGGACGCATTTGGCCTGCCTGCTGAAAACGCCGCAATAAAATCAAACACACACCCGAAGCTCTGGACCATTAAAAATGTAAAAAGGATGAAAGAGCAGTTTCATCAGTGGGGCTGTGGTTATGACTGGAACAGAGAAGTTACTGCCTGTTTACCTGATTATTATAAATGGACACAATGGGTGTTTTTAAAGTTGTATGAAAAAGGCCTTGCGTATAAGAAGATGGGCGCTGTTAATTGGTGCCCATCATGCCAGACAGTGCTTGCTAATGAGCAGGTTGTAAATGGTAATTGCGAGCGCTGCCAGACAAAAGTTTTAGATAAAGACCTTGAACAGTGGTTTTTTAAAATAACAGCTTACGCCGAGAAACTTTTAACTGATATAACGCTTTTAGAGAATTGGCCCCAGCGCGTTAAAACAATGCAGGAAAACTGGATTGGTAAAAGCGCAGGTGTCCAGATAGATTTTCCGGTTGATGGTTCTTTGGAAAAACTTACATGTTTTACTACAAGGGTTGACACTATTTTTGGCGCGACCTACATGGTTCTTGCGCCTGAACATCCAAGCCTTTCAAAACTGATTGTAAGCGTGCCTAATAAGGCAGATATCCAGGAATTTATACAAAAAGCGCGCAGTCAGTCAAAAGTAGACCGTTCCTCTTTAGAAGTAGAGAAAGAAGGTATATTTACCGGCAGGTATGTAATAAATCCTGTAAACAATAAAAAGATACCTTTGTGGATTGCCAATTATGTGTTAATGGAATATGGCACAGGCGCGGTAATGGCAGTGCCCGCGCATGACCAGCGGGATTTTGACTTCGCGAAAAAATATAAGCTGCCGATAGAAATAGTAATACAAGAAAAAGGGGACAGCGCCCTTTTTTCTATTAGTCAGAAACAGCAGGAAAAAAGGGCGCTGTCCCCTTTTTCCGAAGCGTACGAAGGCGATGGCATTATGGTTAATTCAGAGCAATTTAACGGTTTAAATAACCGTGATGCCATGGAAAAAATCGCTGTATGGATGTTGGAAAAAAAGATAGGCCGTAAGACAGTTCACTATCGTTTGCGCGATTGGCTCATATCAAGACAGCGCTACTGGGGCGCGCCTATACCAATGATTTATTGCGATAAATGCGGCATTGTGCCTGTGCCTGAAAATCAGCTTCCTGTGCTTTTACCTGATGATGTAAAATTTAAACCGTCAGGTGATTCACCGCTAAAAGACGCCGCAGAATTTGTGCATTGTAAATGCCCAAAATGCAAAGGCAATGCCCGCAGGGAAACAGATACTATGGATACCTTCGTGGATTCAAGCTGGTATTATCTTAGGTATTTGTCGCCCAAAGATAACCTGAAGGCATTTGACACTGAAACAGTAAATAAATGGCTGCCTGTTGATCAGTATATAGGCGGGGTTGAGCATGCCATATTGCATCTTTTATATTCAAGATTTATTACAAAGGTTTTTAATGATATTGGCCTGGTTGGTTTTAAAGAGCCATTTGCCAGGCTTTTTACACAGGGCATGATAACAAAAGACGGCATTAAGATGTCAAAATCCAGGGGTAATGTTGTTGCTCCTGATGTATTGATAGAAAAATACGGCGCAGATACAATGCGGCTTTATACATTATTTATCGGTCCGCCTGAAAAAGACGCAGAGTGGAATGACAGGGGCGTTGAAGGGGCGTGGAGATTTTTGAACAGGGCGTGGAGGCTGGTTGATTCTGTTTTGTCAGATTCTTCGTCGCCCTTCGGGGCTCCTCAGAATGACATGATGTGCGGGCTCCCTCAGAATGACAATGTTATGCATGCCCTTCGCCGCAAGACGCATCAGACGATAAAAAAGGTTACCGAAGATATAGAAAGTGGATTTTATTTCAATACAGCCATCGCATCAATAATGGAGTTGGTAAATGAGGCGTATGTGTTAATGGGGTCAGGTTTAAAACCTGACCCCATAAGCCTAAAAGAAGCAGTAGAAGCAATTGTTTTGCTCCTAGCGCCTTTTGTTCCGCATATATCTGAAGAATTATGGGAAAGGCTTGGGCATAAAGGCAGTATATTTAAAGCTTCGTGGCCTAAATATAATCCAGATTTTATTCATGCCGAAATCATAACAATGATAATTCAGGTAAATGGCAGGGTCCGCTCAAAGATAGATGTGCCTTTAAATATTGCCGAAGAACAATTGAAAGAAGCAGTATTGTCAGATGAGAAAACAAAAGCCTGGATAGGCGTTCAACCTGTCAAAAAATTCATAGTAGTCCCCAAAAAACTGGTGAATATAGTAGTTTAATGAAAGCTACAGTAGTTATCCCTACCTATAACGAGAAAGATAATATATCCCTTCTTGTAAAACAGATTCTTAATACAGCGCCTCAAATTAATATTCTCATAGTAGATGATAATTCTCCTGACGGCACAGGCCTAATAGCCGATAAGCTTGCCAGCGATAACCCTGAGATAAAAGTTTTACACCGTCCGTCTAAAGAAGGGCTTGGCAGGGCGTATGCTGCGGCGTTTAAAATTTTATTATCCAGCAGTGTTGAATGCATTATTACAATGGATGCGGATTTTTCGCATGACCCGGCAATCCTGCCTTATTTTTTAAAAGAGATAGAAAAACACGATATTATTATAGGTTCGAGATATATAAAAGGGATAAGCGTTTTAAATTGGCCTTTGTCAAGGCTGGTTTTAAGTATCTTGGCGAATAAATTCATACGTTTTACAACAGGTTTGCCTTTAAAAGACTGCACTTCTGGTTTTGGGTGTTATAGAAGACAGGCCCTTCAGCAGTTAGATTTTAAAAATTTTGCATCAGGCAGTTATGCGTTTCTTTTTGAGTTGAAATATAAGTTATTTAAGAAAAGTTTTGATATTATAGAAATACCTATAATTTTTACAGAACGCCGCGCGGGCCAACCGAAAATGTCATGGAAGATTATATCAGAGGCATTTTTTACGGTTTTTAAATTACGTTTTTTAAAAATTTATTAGAGGGCTATAGATGTCTTGGCCTAAGGCTAAATTTTATATTCTGCTATTTATAGTTTTGCTTATACCATACGGTTATTTTTTTCATTGTATAGGCGATTGGAATGAATCCACCCGTTTGGACCTAACCTATTCAATAGCCCAGCGCCATGCATTCAATATAGACCCATACCATAAAAATACAGGCGACAAGGCGGTTTTTCAAGGCCATTATTATTCAGATAAAGCGCCTGGGCTGTCGTTTTTTTCGGTCCCGGTATTTATTCTTACAAAAGCGGTTATAACAACTTTAAGGCTGTCTATAAACTTTGATTTTCCTGATAGCCGGATAATATTTTATATACTGACGTTTATATGTGTTGGCATGCCGTCGGCATTGCTTGGCGTTATATTTTATAAATTTATAGGTTATTTTACAGGCAATAAGGGTTTTCAGCTGATTACAGCGTTAGGTTATTCTTTGGCTACGCTGGCATTTCCATATTCGACGCTTTTTATCGGGCATCAATTCAGCGCTGTTTTAGTATTCAGTGCTTTTTTCTTAGCTTTCAGGCTTAAGCATAGCGGTAAAGATGGCCATAAACAGTTATTTTTAATAGGTTTGATTGCCGGATACGCAGTCATAAGTGAATATCCCACGGGGATAATTTTGCCTGCGTTGTTTTTATATATTTTCAGTTTTATCAGGCAGAAGAAGGACATAGCATTTTTTATATTTGGAGCAATCGGGCCGTTTTTATTGTTAATGTATTATAATTACGCATGTTTTGGTAATCCTTTGGTTTTATCATATAGATTTGAAACCCCTAATCCTGAATTTGAAGGAATGAAAAAAGGATTTTTTGGTATAACCAATTTTAATTTAAGTAGGCTTTATGAAATTACTTTTGGGCCGCAAAGAGGCCTTTACAGGACAAGCCCGCTTTTATTATTATGTATCCCTGGGTTTTATTATATGTTTAAAAGAAAAGAATACAGGCCTGAATTTTATTTGTTTTTATCTGTAACACTTGCTTTTATAATTATGAACAGTTCTTATTATGCGTATAACGGCGGCGCAGCTATGGGCCCCAGGCATATAATACCTATTTTGCCTTTTATGAGCGCTGGGCTGATTTTCTACTTAGAGCGTTTCAGGGAAAGCAGTACAGCAAAAAGCATTTTTAAAATACTTTTTGCTGTTTCTTTTTTTATGATGCTTTTCGGGACAGCTGTAGATCCCCGCTTGCCGCCTGTTAATCTCGAGGTAAATACTTTTATTTTTATGAGGCTTTTATTCGGCATTTATTCGGTTGTCCCCGGATTTTTATGCCATAGTTTCAATTTAGGGGCATTAGTTTTTATTTATTGTTCACACACTCTTTTTAGAGCCCCGTTTTTAATAACATTGATTCCTTTGTTGATTTTTTTAATCGTTGGCGTATACAAGTTATCAGGATCAAAAGTAAATTTAAATAAAAAAGCGCAATATCAGGCTTGGCTTATATTGTGCGTTGCTCTTATGGCGATAAATGTTTTTCTGATTATTTTTGATTTTCACAGGGCAGGGTGGGATTTTAAGGTTTCATATGGCGCAATCGAAGCCTTTAAAAATAATGAGAACCCCTATTTTGTGAAAAATTTGCAAAAGTATACAGATACAAATTTTCCTTTTGGCTGGCCCTTGGCGATCTTATATTTTTTCAGGGTTATTTATTTTTTAAATAATTTTATTGGCCCAAAATTAAATTACTACATTTTGTGGCTTTTGTTTTTATTGGGCGCTTTTATAATAATAAAAAAAGCCCGCAAAGATTTTGATCCTTTTTTACTGGCGGTTTTATTGTTAACGGGTTTCATGTCTACGTATTGGAATTTTTTGACAGGGAGCATAGGCCTTATAGAGCTTTTTGTTTTTTCTTTAGTTTTCTATTATATTATTAAAAAAAAGTATTATGTGGCTGCAATCTTTTTAGCTTTATCAGGTTTTGTAAGAATATTGCCTTTGTTATTTGGGAGCCTTTTTATTTTTGCCGATATTCCCGGCCGCAGTAAGCGCAATATCTTTTTGTTAATAATATCGATAGCAGCAGCCTTACATATGGTTCCTTTTATATTCTTTCCGGATATGGTGCGCGCTTATTTTTTGCTTTTAATGGGTAAAATTAGCAATCAATATTCTCCTGCTTTTGAAAGGGGGATGCAAAACAATCCGTCATTATTTTGCCTTATGCAGGATATTTCAGAAAAAGTTTTTGGCATATACAATTCTGCGTTTTGTTTTGGCTTATATTTTTTATCAGTTAGTTTTATTTTCTTTCTTTTTTTCAGGTATGCCAGAGAAAATAAGCATAAATTTTTAGAAATATTCTCTCTCGGGGCGTTGGCCTTTTTATTGGTTTTCCCCAGGCTAAAACCATATTCATTTGTGTTTGCGTTATTGCCGATTTATTTTCTGATAAAAGATTTGGTTTTAAAGAATAAAATATATATGATATTGCTGGTATCGGCTTGCCCTTTGATGTTCTTTGTTAATATGAACGTATTGTGGTATAATTTTTTTATAATTTCCTACAATCAGTACATTTTTCTGTTTTTATTTTTTTACATTTTTTTGACTCGGATAAAATACTGGAATAATGAATAGGCATATATGAAAACCGTAGTTATATTACCTGCGTACAATGCAGCCAAGACGCTCAAAACAACGCTGGACGACATCCCGCGTGATTTTGTTGATGATATTATTCTTGTTGATGATGCCAGCAAAGATAATACTGTTGAAATAGCAAAACAGCTGGGCATTAAGCGTATATTTACGCATGAAAAAAACAGAGGTTATGGCGCTAATCAGAAAACATGTTATACAGAGGCTTTAAAAATAGGCGCTGATATAGTGGTTATGGTCCACCCTGATTATCAGTATGACCCCAAAGTAATACCACAGCTTATTGAGCCTATTAAGAAAGGCGAAGCAGACGCGGTATTTGGCTCCAGGATGATGAAAGGCGGGGCATTAGAGGGCGGCATGCCTCTTTGGAAACATAATGCCAATATATTGCTTACCGCGCTGGAAAATGTAATATTACATACATATCTGACTGAATATCATTCCGGATTCAGGGCTTACAGCGCGAAACTACTTAAAAGCATAAAATTTAACGATAATTCGGATAGTTTTGTATTTGATACTGAAATAATTGTGCAGGTTTTGCTTAAGGGTTTCAAAATAGATGAGGTACCTATACGTACGCGTTATTTCCCTGAAGCCTCGACTGTCAGGTTCTGGCAGGGCGTAAGGTATGGCATAGGTATTTTAAGGACTATGGTGAAATATATTTTGCATAAAAAGGGAATTGTGAAATTTAAACAATTTGTATGACAAAACAGGAAAAACTCGTCATATATTTTTTAATAGCTATGCTGGCCTTGGGGCTTGCGGTAAAATTTTATAAAGCATGCTTCGGCAGGGTAAATCTAAAAGTAGAGAGAACAAAAGTAGATATAAATAATATTATAAAAGAAAAGGCTGTTATTAAAATAAACACAGCAATGCCAGAGGATTTTGCAAGGCTGCCTGGCATAGGTATGGGGATAGGTAAAAGGATAGTTGATTATAGGGATAAAAACGGTAACTTTACTGTAATAGAGGATATAAAGAAAGTAAGCGGTATAGGTGATAAGAAATATGAGCAAATAAAAGATTCTCTTGTTCTTGAATGATGTATAAAAGGCCGTTATTTTTTGCGTTTTTAGTATTATGTTTAGGGATATGGATTTTTAGCGCATTCCATATCCCGTTTTTATTTGAAGAAATTATTCCTGCTAATCATATAAAAAATTTTACACCTGTTGAACCAGTCAATGTTTATATCACAGCGAAAATAGTAACGGATACTGTTGTGCGTGAGGCGTCTTATAACAGGCGCAAAATAACATTTACCGTAGAGGCAGTGGCGTTGCGTGAATGTAGGGGCGAACGGTCGTTCGCCCCTACGCCTATTTGCGGCTTTATTAATGTTACAAGTTACGACGACAGAGACATTGGTTTGGAATACGGAGATTACATTTTAATTAAAGGCAGTTTGAGCCGTTTTCATGGCCTGAATAATCCGGGATGTTTTAATTACAGCCAGTATCTTGCCAGGCAAGGCATATATTCTGTTATAACCGTCAAAAAAGGGGATTTTATTTCTGTTGTTGAAAAAAATAAAGCAAATCATTTTATCAGAAGTATTTTAAGGCTTAAACACAGGTTAATAAATTATATCAGAAAATATTTGCCAACAGCAGAAGCAGGTATTTTAAATGGAATTTTGCTTGGAGATAAGACAGGCATAGAAAATGATTTAAAGGATAGTTTTATAAAAACAGGCACTGTGCATGTGCTTGTAATAAGCGGTTTGAACGTCGGCCTCATAGTTTTTATCTTTGTCATTATTTTGAAGTTTATGCGCCTGCCGTACTATATCGCGAATCCTACAGCAGCTGTATTAGTGGTTATTTACACTATTTTAACCGGCGCTGATACGCCTGTTGTCAGGGCAGCAATAATGGCTGTGATAGTTTTGATGGGCACAACGTTTAACAGAAAAATAGATATCTTAAACTGCCTTGGCCTGGCAGGGATAGTTGTGCTTTTAAAAAACCCGCAGTCGCTTTTTGATGTAGGTTTTCAATTGTCATTTGTAACGATTATTTCAATAGTAATATTTGCGCCGAAGTTTGAAGAACAATTATGTAGGGGCGAATGGCTGCCAAGATATTTAAAGCAATCTATAGCTGTTTCTCTAGCGGCTTGGATAGGGATAATTCCTATAATAGCGTATAATTTTAATATGATTTCTCCGGTATGTATTATTGCGAATATACCTATAGTGTTTCTTTTAGGCATAGCTACCGCAGCAGGGCTGGCGTTTTTAGGCGCTGGGTTTATTGCGCCGTTCCTATCTTCAATATTTGCCGCGGCATTGGAATTCTTAATAAGTGTATCCATAAAAATAGTAGTGTTATTTTCAAAAATACCATTTGGATTTTTCTGGGTGCATAGGTGGAATTTCGCAGAAATAATAAGCTTTTACGCGGTTTTAGCAGTGTTTGGGCTAAGCATGTATAAAAAGAATTTTTCTAAAGCCTATTTAATTATAGCGCTATTACTATTTTTAAATATTTTTACATGGGCTTCTATGCCGCAGGTTTCTAATTACCAGTTACGGGTTACTGTTTTAGACGTAGGCCATGGGGATGCGATATTGTTGGAATTTCCTGATAACAGTTGCGCCCTTATAGACACCGGCAAAAAATCCGATGCAGTTGATATGGGCGAGGATGTAATAGCGCCATTTTTAAGAAGTAAGAGGATAGGTTCGCTTGATGCGGTTTTTATTACTCATAGCGACGATGATCACGCGGGATGCCTTAAGTCAATTGTTAAAGATTTTAAAGTTAGAAATGTATTTGATTCCAACAATTTAAAATTTCAGGATAAGATAACAGGATTTAAAGGCGCCCAGATTTTAATCCTTAATCCCCAGGAAAACAAGTTCTTTGGCACGGAATCAGATACAAATAATAATTCGTTAGTTATTAAAGTTATAGTTGGCAGGCGTTCGCTTATTTTTTGCGGCGATATAAGGGAAGATGCCATGCAGAAAATGCTTGCTTTTGGGCAATATCTGGAATCAGATGTTATAAAAATCCCGCATCATGGTTCAGGATTTGGGCCTGGCAGTGAAAGTTTTATCAGGGCAGTAAAACCGAGAATTGCTGTAATAAGCGGCGCCCAGCGCGATGTTTCCGGTTCTTTGCTTGAATTATTACGCAGTATTAATTGCCAGATATATAAGACTTACACTGACGGCGCAATAACCATAATAATTAAAAATGACGATATTAACGCGCAGAATTTTTCTTGCAATTCGGAGTAATTGAGAGTATAGTATCAATATCTAAGATTTTATATTATTAACAATATTTGGGATAATAATTTGCATGGATAAAATAGATCAGACTGCCTATGCATGGCTTGCGGCATATAAGATAGGAAAGGTTATAACTTCAAATTTTAATCTTGAAGAGGTTCTTTCTCTTGTGGCTAAGATAGCCTGTAGTGTTACAAAAAGTTCAGCAGCGAGTATTGTTACCACCAGTTCAACCGGCACCGGCATAGCTGTCCGCGGCGGGTTTGGTATAAAAAAGAATTCATTATCAAAAGGCCCAATGCAGTTTGAGCACTGCGTCGTAGAATACTTAAGTTCGAAGAAAAAGATTTTATTAATAGGGGATATAAAAAGAAAAGCAAAATTTAATTTTCCATCAGTTTTAGATGATGCGGCGCTGGTATCTGCTTTGTGCGTGCCTGTTATTTTTAACAGAAAACTTCTTGCCGCCTTGATACTTTATTCGGATAAAAAAGATAATTATATAAAAGAACATACAAGGATTTCGTCAGCGCTTGCCTGCCAGATAGCGCTTGCCATACAGAATTACCATCTTTATAATAATATGCATATAAATTATTTTAATACTATAAGGTCGCTTGTGTTAGCCATGGAGGCGCGGGATGCATATACAAAAGGGCATTCAGAACGTGTAACGGAATACGCGCTCTTGATAGCAAACGCAATGGCTTTAGCCCCGCAGCAGGTTCAGATGATAAAGTATTGCGGCCTTCTGCATGATTTAGGCAAGATTGCTATTTCAGACACTATTTTAAGAAAAGAAGACCGCTTAAGCGAAGAAGAAAGAATCCAGATAGAGAGGCATCCGGTTGAGGGCGCTGAAGTGCTATCGCCCCTTGCGTTTTTGCGCCCGGGCATATCAATAGTTAAGCATCATCACGAAAGGTTTGACGGCACAGGTTATCCCGACAGGCTTAAAGCAGACAAAATACCGCTTGCCGCGCGTATACTTGCCTGCGCAGATGCTTATGACGCGATGACTACAGACAGGCCTTACAGGTCTAAACTGGCAAAAGAAGAAGCGCTCGGAGAATTAAAGAATAATTCCGGCAGCCAGTTTGACCCTGAGGTAGTAGATGTGTTTTTAAAAAATATAACAGGCGATTAGGAGTAGAAGATGAAGAATAGAAAACAGTGTCAAGGACTCCTCGTAATGACGACATTTGCTGTAGTTTTGTTCGTTTTTGCCGAGTCTGCGAGCGCTGTTTGGATCTGGACGCCTAAGACAAAAAAGTGGGAGAATCCTAAAAATACAGCAAAAGATACGCCAAAGGCTCAATTTGAATTTGCTACAGGTTTTTTTAACAATGCCAATTATAACAGGGCGCAGGCAGAATTCAGGCGGCTTTTAAAATCGTATCCGAATTCAGAATTTGCGCCAGAGTCGCAATATTATGTGGGGCTTTGCTATCAGAAAATGGAAAAATATTACGAGGCTTTCCAGGCTTATCAGAAGGTAATAGAGACATATCCTTATAGTGAAAGAATAGACCAGATTATTGCTGAGCAATACAATATTGGAAAAATTTTTTACGACGGCTATAAATCAAAAATACTGGGCATGGCGATTTTACCTTCTATAGATAAAGCGATAGACGTATTTTCCAAGGTTGTTGAAAATTCGGCATATGGCAAGCACGCTGATGCCGCTCAGTATCACCTGGGGTTAAGTTATAAGAAGATGCAGCAATATAAAGAGGCCATAGAGGCGTTTCAAAAATTATTGGATGATTATCCGCAGAGTGAATTAGCTGAAGACGCGAAATTTCAGATTGGGCAGTGCTATATGCAAGCAGCGCCTAAGCCAGGATATGACCAGGTAAGCACAGAAGAATCAATAAAAGAATTTAAGGAACTAATGGATTCAAGCCCTGAAAGTGAAAATTCCCAGGAGGCAGCAAAGATCTTGGATAAGCTGAAAGAACAAAAGGCTGAGTCAGTGTTTTCAACCGCAAAGTTTTATGAAAAAGTTGGCAAGTATAAAAGCGCTCAGGTTTATTATAAACAGATACTGGATGAATATCCTAAAACTTCCTGGGCTGTTAAAGCGCTGGAGCAGTTGGAAATACTGAAGAATTTGGGGAAGATATAATGAAGAATGCCCTTCTCGTAATGGCCATGCTGGTGTTTATTAGTTCAGGCTGCGGTTATACAAATAAGTCTTTAATCGCTCCTGATGCCAGCACTATTTTTATTGAAACTTTTAAGAATAAGATAGATGTAACAAAAGAGCCTTCAACAAAGCAGAAGTATAATGTCTATAAGCCGTTTATAGAAACAAAGGTTACAGACGCTGTTATGAACAGGGTCTTATATGACGGAAATTTTAAAATTGTTGACCGCGGTTCGGCAGACTTGTTACTTGAAGGAGAAGTAATTAACTATCTTAGGCAGCCGGTTAGATATTCGGATTCAAAAGATATTTTAGAATACAGGTTGAACGTAATAGTAAATTTTACATTAAAAGATTTAAGAGCAGACAAGGTTCTATTGGACCAGAAGAATTTGGTCGCGGATATATCATTTTTTGTCACAGGCAAGTCAGCTAAATCAGAAGATCAGGCATTAGATACCCTCCTTGAAGATCTCGCAAGAAGAGTAGCAACCCGCATAGTCAGCCGTTGGTAATGTTATGACTTATCTATTTCTCGGACAAGAACAATTTCTTAAAAATCAGACACTTTGCCGCCTAAAACTTGAGGCATGCGGCACTGCTGTGTCTAACATGAATTATGAAGAGTTTCAGTCAGGCGAAGATGGTTTTAATGAGCTTATAGATAACGCTAAGACAGCGCCGTTTATGGGAAAATACAGGTTATTTGTTTTAAAGGATGTAAATAAGTTAAATTCTCAAGAGAAAGGCCTGCTTGTTTCTTTTATGCAGGAAAAACCTAAGAGTACGGTATTGGCTTTGACTGCAGCGGAATTACCTGCAGAAGATATTTTGCGTAAAGCCGCGTCAGAGCGCGGTAAAATCATGAATTTTGATTTATTGCAAGGCGCTCAGCTGAATAAATGGATTGTTGACAGGTTTGCCAGATTTAATAAACGCATAGAGCCGCAGGCCCTTAGATTGTTAACGGATAATGTAGGCAATAATTTGATGCGGCTTGAATTGGCAGTAGAGTTATTGGCTACATTTGTCGGCAATATTGATTATGTAAAACAGGATGATGTAGAGAAATTGATAGGCAAAAGCATGGAAATGTCTACTTATCAGCTGGTAGATGCAATAGGTTCTAAGAATGCTGATTTAGCCTTAAGGATATTGGAAGGGTTTGATAGAGATAGCCGTACCATATCTCAGGCCATAGGGCTTATAGGCTGGCATTTGCGTAGGATATGGCGCGCGAAAAAAGCAGGGCAAATATCAGGAGTGCCGCATTACGCAAAAAATGGTTTTATAAGGCAGATTGATAATTTTTCAACGAAAGAGCTGGAAAAGGCTTTCCGGGCTCTGCTCAAACTGGATAAAGATATTAAAACAAGTTCAACAGAAGCCTATAGAGCGCTTGAGATGCTTATAATGCAGTTGTGCGGGTAAAAGTGTAGGGGCGTATTGCAATACGCCCCTACATGGATATTATGCCAGCTTGCTGATTTTTTTCATTAGGCGAGATTTGTTTCTTGAAGCCGTGTTCTTATGAATGGTTTTATTGGAAGCGGCCTTATCTAATTTTGAAACAAGTGTTTTGTAGATTTCCAGCGCTTCTGATTTTTTTGCCGCAGTCAAAAGATTTTCCAGTTTACGAGTAAAAGTCTTTATTTCAGATTTTACGGATATGTTTCTTTGGTGCCTGCTTTTGCTTTTCCTTAGTTCTTTCCATGCTGATTTTTTAATTGGCATTTTTTTGTAACCCCCTGTGATTGTTATGGTTGCGTAGGGGCGGGGTAACCCCGCCCCTACTGTTTATTTCAGTGAGTATAACATAGAATCAATTTCTTGTCAATTTTTTTTCTTGACAAATTCAACCGTATTTGCTAAAATTCAAGTTTATATTCCCCAGTAATAACACCATATCACAAATACTACACTAACAATAGTAGCATGAAATCCATTGCTGCAGAAGGGAATAGCTGGCAGTGTTGGGTAAAATTTGCTACACAAATTTTAGGAGGGTTGGGTAAATGGAAGTAATTGTTAAAAATAATTATGAGGAGATGAGCAAGCTGGCGGCTGAGATGATAGCCAAGATCGTAAGATCTAAGCCAAACGTAGTGTTAGGGCTTGCTACCGGAAGCACCCCGATAGGGACCTATAAGGAATTAATCAGGATGCATAAAGAGGAAGGGTTGGATTTTTCAAAGATTACAACATTCAACCTTGATGAGTATGTGAACCTTCAGCCTACACATGATCAGAGCTATCGTTATTTTATGAACGATAATCTTTTCAATCATATTAATATCGATAAGAAGAAAACCCACGTACCGGACGGTATGGCAAAGGATATACCAGCATTTTGCAAATGGTATGAGGATCAGATGCTAAAGGCAGGCGGCATTGATGTCCAGCTTTTAGGTATCGGCGGAAACGGCCATATCGCGTTTAATGAGCCAGGATCAAGCCTTGGTTCAAGGACACGCGTTAAGACCCTTGATGAAAAAACTATTAAGGATAACGCCAGGTTTTTTAAATCAATGGATGAAGTTCCGAAGTATGCTATCACAATGGGTATCGGCACAATAATGGAAGCAAGGATGCTGATTCTTTTAGCAAACAAAGAAAATAAAGCGGATGCAATTTCAAAGACAGTAGAAGGCCCTATCACAGCGATGGTGCCTGCGACAATAGTTCAGCTTCATCCGAAAGCAACCATTATCACTGATAAGGCTGCTGCAAGCAAACTTACCAGAGAGTATAATGAAGAACCTTCAGTGTTAAAAAAATAAATAATATATTAATGTAGGGGCGTATTGCAATACGCCCCTACATTTAATAAAACGAGGTGAATTTACATGCAATCAGAATTAATATCAAGCGTATCCAAAGTAAAACAGCTTCTGGGTAAAGCAACTCAGTCAGCTGCCAACGGTAAAAAAGTTGACAACCTTAAGCCCGAGCAGATTTCCATACTGCAGGAAAGCGGTAATTATTGCGCTGATTGGAAAAAAGTCAAAGTATCAAAAGATTTTAATATTCACAGGATTTTTCATTGTTATTTTGCCGGCAAGGTTGTCCTGGGCGGTTTTCACGATAAGGTTGAGGCTCTAAAAGGCGTAATTCTTGACAGCGGTATTTATAACAGCAAAATAATCGACTGTCAAATCGGGGACAATGTTCTTATAAGCGATGTAAAATGCCTGGCAAATTATGTTGTAAAAGACAGGGTAGTATTATTTAATAACGGTATTATTTCTTGTTCAGGTTCTGCGGTTTTCGGGAACGGCGTTGAGATCCCGGTTGCCATAGAAACAGGCGGAAGAGAAGTAAAGCTTTATGCTGATATAACTATTGATGAAGCGGCAAAGATAGCGCGTTCACGCCAGGACAAGAAACTACTTTCTGATTATGACAAAAAAATATCAAATTTTGTAAAAGACATTACATCCAGCTGCGGCATTATAGAAGAAGGCGCGGTTGTACGAAATACTCCGAAGGTTATTGATGTGTTTGTCGGAGCCTATGCAGTTATTGATAATGCTGTAATGGTAAAGAACACAACTATTTTAAGTAATAAGGAAGAGAAAGCCGAAATAATTGACGGCGCATATGTAAAAGATTCTATTATACAATGGGGCAGTGAAGCTGCTTCAGGCGCTATAGTTGATTCTTCTTGTTTGACAGAACATTCGCATGTTGAGCGCCATGGCAAGGTTACACAATCAATATTAGGCCCTAACACCGGCATAGCTGAAGGCGAGGTTACCGCGTCATTAGTCGGGCCGTTTGTCGGGTTTCACCATCAGTCGCTTTTAATAGCAGCTTTATGGCCAGAAGGAAAAGGCAATATCGGTTACGGCGCAAACGTTGGTTCCAACCATACATCAAAGGCGCCTGACCAGGAGATATGGCCTGGCGAAGGCGCATTTTTTGGGCTTGGCACCAATATTAAATTTCCGTCTGATTTCAGCAAGTCGCCCTATACGATTATCGCTTCAGGAGTAAACACTCTTCCTCAAAAGGTGAGTTTTCCGTTTTCTCTTATAAATTCTCCGTCAATGTCTTTAGACGGGATTTCGCCTGCGTTCAATGAAATAGCGCCAGGCTGGGTATTGTCAGATAATATCTACACTATAAAGAGGAATGAAGGAAAATACCAGAAGCGCAATAAGGCAAAAAGATCAAAATTCATATTTGAGGTTTTTAGGCCTGATATAGTGGATTTGATGTTGGACGCAAGACAGCGCTTAAGCGATATAAAATTTAAGAAAAATTGTTATACCTCAAAAGATATCCAGGGCCTTGGCAAGAACTATATGTTAGAAACAGACAGGGCAAGGGGCGTTGAGGCGTATACATTTTATATCAGGTATTACGCGCTCTTAGGGTTAAAGAAAAAGCTCACTGATCTTTTAGGAGAGAAAAAGTCCGGATTCAAAAAGACTGCTGAAAAGATTTTGTCGGCATATTCAAAGGACAAAAGATGGGAGCATGAAAGAAAGATATTTATCCAGGAATTAAAGGATAAGAGCGTTGTAGATTGCCTTGGGCTTCTAAGCCAGATGCAGGAAAAAATAGCTCAGGATGTTCAGGTATCCAAAGAAAAAGATGACAAGCGCGGAGCAAAGATTATTGAAGACTACGCGTTCGCGCATCCTGCCGCGCAGGACGACAGCTTTGTTAAACAGACATGGGAAGACACAAAAAAGATGCAGCGTGAAATTTCCAGCCTGATTAAAGAAGTCGGAATAAAGAAATAAAAATAAATTGTAATATTGTATGGGGACAGACGCCGCTTTTTGGCGTCTGTCCCCATTTTGTTTTCAGCCAGGTTAGAAAAGCCTTGACAGAATCTAAATCAATGGTATACTTAATGTGTTAATCATAATAAGGATTAGTCCCGTGTTTAGAAGGGGGAAATCCCGGACTTTAAAAAAGTAAAACCTTCGCTTGCGAATTATATTTGTCAAGTGAGGGTTTTTTGCTTTCATACGCGGATAATTATTATGAAACATAACCGCAGGTCAATACGGTTAAAAGAGTATGATTATTCAACGCCGGGGGCTTATTTTATAACCATCTGCGCGCATAACCGGGCGTGCCTGTTTGGGGATATTAAGGATGGGGTTATGGTGTTAAATGAATATGGAGGAATTGTTCGATTTACATGGGATGATTTGCCTAATCATATCAGAAATATAGAATTGGATAAATTTATTGTTATGCCAAATCATTTTCATGGAATAATAAATATTGTTTCTCTGGATGCCAACGACGTAGGGGCGGGTTCTGAACCCGCCCCTACAATCAAACATTATGCGTTGTCGGAAATGATCCGTCAATTAAAAACATTTTCTGCAAAACGCATTAATGAATTGCGCCGCGACATCGGCGTTTGCGTCTGGCAGCGTAATTATTACGAACACGTTATCCGTGATGAAAATGAATTAACACGCGTCCGCGAATATATCGCTGGTAATCCTTTGGAATGGGATTCGGATGAATATAACCCTATGTATGCCAGCGCCGTAGGGGCAGGTTCTAAACCTGCCCTATTTATGAAGGGGGCAAACCAATGCAGTTAGACACAATACCGGTTTTTAAAGGCAGGAAGGTTCGGGATATCTTACATCATAATGAATCGTGGTTTTCTGTGGCTGATGTTTGCGCTGTTTTTGTTGAAACGTCCGATGCCGAAGCGTATTGGCGCGAACTTAAACAGGCATTGCAGAATGAAGGATGCGAGGTTAAAGAAATTTGCCATAGGTTAGAATTAGAGGATAATAACGGCAAAAAATATTTCACAGACTGCGCTAATATAGAAGGCTTGTTTCGCATAATCCAGTCAATACAATCTCCCAAAGCAAGTTTATTTAAGCATTGGCTGGCTAAAGTGGGCGATGAAACAATTCAGGATTTTGATAATCCCGAGCTTGCGGTTCGAAGGGCGCGGAAGTTCTATAAGCGTAAGGGCTACAGCAATGAGTGGATCGGATTGAAGATGAGAGGAATTATCTGAAAGAATATAAAAGATAATATAAAGCACAATGGCCAGCGAGTATTTTAAATATTGGGGGAAGGCGGCAAGGGACGGTAGTTATTACCATCCGCTTATTTATCATTCTTTAGATGTTGCGGCTGTAGGAATCAAATTAGCCGAACAACTTCGTCTTTCTATTCATTTTTCTGAACGTCTTGCTTGTGAAGAACAAAAAATCTTACAATTTATCGCATTTTTATGCGCTATTCATGATATCGGTAAGTTTTCGGATGGTTTCCAAAATCAGCGTCCAGACTTAGTGCAATTGTTGCGCGGTGTGTCATTGACTGCTGCTTATCAAGAGAAACATTGGTCTTCTGGGTATCGTTTATTACGAGAGAACGCCCATGGAATTTTTAATTGTGATACATCTACTATTTGTGATTTTCTCGGCGCGTGGCTTTCAGCTTCTTCCGGACACCATGGCAGGCCGCCAATGCAAATGGCCGGAATGTTGTCTCTTTCAGCGCAATTTTCGGACAAAGTAAAGAGTGCCGCCATTGAGTATATTTGCGAAGCGCGCGATTTACTTTATGTTTCTAAAGATATTTCATTTTTATGTATTGATGAAACACTAATGAAAGAGTTGTCATGGCAGGTAGCGGGGTTGACTATATTAGCAGATTGGATAGGTTCAAATACGCGATGGTTTCCGTATTGCCAAGAGGATCCGCAATCAATCTATGATTATTGGCAAAAAATGGCATTGCCGCAAGCGGATAAAGCAATAAATGAAAGCGGGGTTGTCCCCTTGGCTTCTGCAAGGCCGCGCGCAGTGCCGGAAGTATTTGAGCATATCAAGAATATAACGCCAGTTCAACAATATGTTGAAAACGTCGTAATTGATAATAAACCTTCCTTGTTTATTTTAGAAGAAATAACCGGCGCGGGGAAGACGGAAGCCGCTCTTATTCTTGCTCATCGGATGATTGCACATGGTAATGCGGACGGTATATATTTCGGCCTGCCGACAATGGCAACGGCTAATGCTATGCACCAGCGCGTTGAAACGGTTTATCGTAAGTTTTACGCTGATAATGCCAACCCCGTACTTATACTTGCGCATAGCGCCAGCAGACAGTATCTTGCTTTTGAGAGCAGGGCTGGTTTTAGTTCTGGCGATGTAACGGAAGATGCTGAAATAGACGCACGGGCATGGTTTTACGATAATCGTAAAAAAGCGTTATTGGCAAATGTTGGTGTGGGCACAATAGACCAGGCATTACTTGCTGTCTTACCGGCAAGGCATCAGTCATTAAGGCTTTTAGGACTACATAGAAAAGTGCTGATAGTAGATGAGGTTCATGCATATGATTCCTATATGAATAAACTGCTTCGCGCTTTGCTTACTTTTCATGCGGCTCAAGGCGGCAGCGCGATTTTGTTATCGGCTACATTGCCAAAGGCACAGAGGGTATTATTTCTTGAGGCTTTTGCCGAAGGTATGAATATGCCATTTAAAAAAAACACAAAATTAAGCGTGGAATATCCTTTGATAACCGCGATTACATGCGGGAAAATTATTGAGAGGGCAGTCCAATCTCCTAATCGTTTATTTAAAGAGGTTATAGTAACAGTACTGCACAAAGAAAACGAAGTATATGAGCGTATAAAAACGGCATTGGAAAATGGCAAGAGTATTTGCTGGGTGCGTAATACAGTATTTGACGCGCAAAAAGCTTATACGGAGTTAATTGATAATCTTGGCATTGAGAATGTTAGCTTATTTCATGCTCGGTTCGCGTTAGGGAATCGTTTGTTGATTGAAAAACAAATTGTTAATGATTTTGGCCCTGCATCAAATGGCGCAATGCGGACAGGTAAGGCTGTAATCGCAACGCAAGTTGTGGAGCAATCATTGGATATTGATTTTGATTGTATGATAAGTGACTTGGCTCCCATTGATTTAATTATTCAGCGAACGGGAAGGCTATGCCGGCATGCGCGCGATAAGATGGGAAATCGCATTAATGGAGAAGATGAAAGGGGCGAGCCTGAAATTATTGTTTATATGCCGCGGCTTGATGAAGAAATAAGCGCTGATTGGTATAAAAGTTTTTTGCCTAAAGCTGCAGGTATATATGAACATCACGGGCAGTTATGGCTTACCGCGCGTTGGCTTATGGAAAAACATAAGTTTCGTATGCCGCAAGATGCGCGCGCGATGATTGAATCGGTTTACGAAGATTTAGCTCAAGAAAGTATCCCAAGTGCGCTGGCGCACCAGGAAAATCGCGCTGGTGGAAGCGATAGAGCGCGTGCCAGCGTAGCACAGTTTCAAGCCTTAAAATTAAAGGACGGCTATATGCCAAATGTTATTCAATGGCAGGATGACGAAAAGGCACCAACGCGTATAGGGGATATTCGGACAACATTACGTTTAGCTGTATGGGATAATGGGGAGTTGGTTCCTTATTTTTGTTCAAAGCAGGGTAATGATTGGATGCTTTCGGAGGTATCAGTTTCGCAGTATTGGATAAAAAAAGAAGATGAGGCGAGTCAGAAGGCAATAGAAAAGGCCAAAAGCGAAATGCCAGATAAAGGGAAATTCTGCGTTGTCGTTGTACTTGAGGAGAATAACGGTATGTTTAAAGGCTACGCTCTTAATGCTCGCGATGAAAGAGTAACGATTTTATACGACACAAAAATCGGATTGCGCGTAAAAGAGCAAGGAGATGACGATGAACTTGATTAATGACAAGTGGATACCGGTTAGGCGAAGGAGCGGTATAAAAGAAAAAATCGCGCCGTGGGAAGTAACTGACAAATATGCCGAAGACCCCATAATTGAGCTTTGCGCGGTGCGGCCGGATTTTAACGGCGCGCTTGTTCAATTTTTAATCGGGCTTTTACAAACCACCTGCGCTCCGCAGGATAACAGCAGTTGGCGAAAATGGTTAAACGCGCCACCCGCGCCACAGGAGCTTAGGGGGAAATTTAAGCAAGTGGTTTTTGCCTTTAATCTTGATGGCGATGGCCCGCGGTTTATGCAGGATTTGACGCTAGAGACAGAAGAATACGAGACTTGGAAAATTTCTAAATTATTGCCAGGGTTACCTGGTATAAAAACAGAGGAAGATAATACTGATTTATTTATTAAGCGTAATTCAATCACTAATTTGTGTGTTTCTTGTTCTGCGATTGCAATTTTCATGGCACAAAGTTATGGACGAAGTGGTGGGTCGGGTTGGCGTACGGGATTGCGGGGATCGGGGCCGGCAACAACAATTATACAAGGTGAAAACTTATGGGATACAAGCTGGTTAAATGTAGTCGGAAAAGGGAAATTTCTTGCGCTTGGTGATGTGAAAAAAGAAGGCGCTTCAGACAGATTCCCTTGGATGGCTAAAACAAAAACAAGTATAAATAAAGAGGAAATAACTCCAATAGATGTTCATCCTGATCAGCTGTTTTGGCAGATGCCGTGGCGCATTAGGTTTGTATTTAAAAATAGGCATGGCGATTGTGACGTATGTGGGGAGGCGTTGGATAAAGGTTTTTCTGATGAGTTTTTTGCGAAAAATTACGGTATGAACTATAAAGGAATATGGATACATCCGCTAACACCATATTCTTATAAGAGAGATGAGCCTGAAAATATTAGACCGGTGAATATTGATATAGGAGGAATTGGATATCGGCATTGGCTTGGCTTGGTTTTGGCAGATGAAGATAACGGTAAGCAACCAGCCTTGGTTGTTGAGGAAATAAAAAACCGAATGCAAGGAATGGGATTAGAGGGGTTTAGACTGAGAGTATTCGGATATAATATGAAGAAAGATAGGGCGCGATGCTGGTATGAAAGTATAATGCCGGTTATTTTTATTGCTGATGAGCAGAAATGGAAAGATTACTGTTCTTACATTGCAATGTTAATCTGTGCGGCGGACAGCGTAAGTGATTTCTTATCGAAAGCTGTTGTCAAGGCGTTGAATTCTGCAGTATTTAATGCTGTTCGACAAAGATTCTGGCAAGAAACAGAAAAAGACTTTTATGAGCAGATAAATAATTTATGGCAAGATGTTTTAGCAGGGCATGAAGGTTTAGGTGTTCGGCAAGTGTGGCATAGTTGTCTGGCGCGAAAAGCTGAAGAGATATTTAATGATATGTCGCAGGCAGATATGATTGAGATTTTAGACGCCGAACGCGTAGCTAATGCCTGGAATGAATTACGACGAAATCTTTACGGTAAAAAATTTAAAGCAGAAATACTGGCTTTACCATAGAAAGGGGGAGTCATGGATGGACCGGATTTTGGATTAGTTTTGAAATGGTGGTATGGTTTAGAGAATGACAAAGGAGGCAGGGCTCAACTGCGGAGAGCGGCAAACACTTCTGAAGTCGTTTTTTCTCCCGCGTATCATCGTTTATATAATGAGGTATCCGCGGCTGATAAAGAACGACTTGCCTTAATTGCCGGATTATGCGCGCACATTAAGGATAATAGTGATGTATCCTTTGCCCGGCAGATGGCCGAAGGAGATAAAGTAAGCAGTTTAAGATTTAGGAGGTTGTTAGCGATTAATGACCGGGATGAATTGTATCATGCAATGATACGCTTTATCCGTATGCTTGGTGGAGTTGTAAATGTATGTGATTTGGCAAAAACAGTGTATTGGTGGAATGATAAAACAAAAAAGCGCTTGGCATATGATTATTATGCGCAGGCCAGGAGGGTGTGTTATGAGTAAATTTATTCAGCTCCATTTGTTTACAAATTATGGCCCCGCCAATCTAAATAGAGATGACCTCAATCGCCCCAAAACTGCGGTTATCGGCGGTGTTCAGCGTCTGCGGGTTTCTTCACAGTGTTTAAAACATGCTTGGCGCGTATCTGAAATCTTTGAGAATGCGCTTAGTGGAAATATCGGCACAAGAACAAAGGCCATGGGTATCAAAATATATGAGGAATTTAAAAAAGGCGGCATAAAGGAAAAGGATGCTCGGGAGTGGACGATACAGATTGCCGGAGTTTTTGGAAAATCAAAGAAGGAAGATAAAGATGAACCTAATAAGGCTTTAGAAATTGAACAATTGGCGCATTTTTCTCCGGAAGAAATTTCCGCGATAAACGCGCTTGTTAAAAAGATAGTTGTGAGAAAAAGCGGTCCGTCAGATGAGGATTTGAATTTACTGCAAAAAAATCGCGGTGCGGCGGATATCGCTATGTTTGGACGCATGCTTGCTGATAACCCTTGCTATAATGCTGAGGCCGCGGTGCAGGTTGCGCATGCCTTTACCGTGCATAGGGCGGTAGTTGAGGATGATTATTTTAGCGCTGTAGATGATTTAAATAAACATGAGGAACATTCTGGTTCCGGGCATATCGGCGAGGCGGAATTTGGTGCAGGTTTGTTTTACCTGTATATTTGTATTGATTGCGCATTATTAAAAGAAAACCTTGGAAACAATGAAGATTTGGCAAAAAAAGCGATACAGTCGTTGGTTGAGTCTGCGGCAACCGTATCGCCCACAGGAAAACAGAATAGTTTTGCTTCCCGTGCTTACGCGTCTTATATTCTCGCGGAAAAAGGCGATAAACAGCCGCGTTCGCTGGCCGCCGCTTTTCTAAAGCCGGTAAGCGGTGATGATATTTTGGAGAGTGCGGTTGAAGCGGTTAAAAAAACCAGAGAAATGTTTAATAAGGTATACGCGGATACTACTAAACCTTATGAGTTGAATATTACGCAAGGGGAAGGAACCTTAAGCGGTTTACAGGATTATTGCGCTAACGAGTGAGGTGTTGATGAAATATCTATTATTCAGAATTTATGGGCCAATGTGTTCATGGGGAGATATCGCAGTAGGTGAAATCCGCCCCAGTTTTTCCCATCCGGCAAAGTCGGCTGTTTTAGGATTGGTTGCCGGGGCTATGGGTATCCGGCGTGAGGAAGAGGATAAACACTGTCGCCTTGCCGAAACATTGGGATTTGCGGTGTTGGTAGAGTGTGCGGGAGCGCCGCTATCGGATTATCATACAGCGCGGGTGCCATCAGGTGACGCCAGGTATTGCACGCGCAAAGACGAGTTGTCAATTGATAAACAAAGCCTCAACACAATATTGTCAACGCGGCACTATCGTGTTGATGGGTTATATACGGTTGTTTTATGGGAACATGAACAAAATAATGGGAGTTTAATTAATATTAGAGAAGCCTTGCTTAATCCTGTATTCACGCCTTATTTAGGAAGGAAATCTTGTCCTGCGGCTTTGCCGTTTGAGCCCCAGTTAATAGAAGCTGGTTCCATAATAGAGGCATTAGAAAAAGGCAGGTTTGTGGATTATCAAGGATTCGGGATTAACCCATCCGAACAAAAAATGTTATTTTGGGATGAAGATGGGGCATCTGGAATTGAGCAGCAACACACTTTTGAGAGGAGAGATGTTGTTTTATCGCGTAAACGCTGGCAGTTTGATGTCCGCAAAGAGCGGCATGCGGCATTGAAGTAAGAGAGGATAATATGTATATCAGTAGAATGATGTTAAATAAAAGCACGGTATTTAAAGAGATATTCGCCTCCGGGTACGCGCTTCATCAGGCGGTATGGAATTTGTTTACCGATGGGCCGGATAGGAATAGAGATTTTCTCTATCGTTTGGACGCTGTTGGTAAAATGCCTCTTGTGTATGCGGTGTCTGCGCGAAAGCCGCAAGATGTGAAGAATGTTTGGCATATTGAAACTAAAGATTATTCGCCACAGATAAAAACCGGGATGCGGTTAGGTTTTAGTGTAAGGGTTAATCCTGTCCGCAAGAAAGAGGGGAAGCGGCACGATGTCGTGATGGATGAGAAGTATAAGATACGCAAATATATCGTTGGGGATCAGAAACAAAAGAAGCAAACACAGGAAATTATCACCGAAGCTTGCGGCAGGTGGATAGAAGAGCGTGCCCAAAGGCATGGTTTTAACATATTGAAAAACGGGGAGGGTGAGTTGACGTTTAGGGCGGATGATTATCAGCAGGTCTTGTTTCATAAGGCAAAAGGCGGCAATGCTGTCCAATATAGTACTATCGACATTACAGGGACACTTGAGGTAATTAATGAACAATCTTTTACAACTATGCTTTTGTGTGGTTTTGGTCCTGCAAAAGGTTTTGGCTGTGGTTTAATGTTGGCAAGGAGGCTATAAGAATGAATACAGATAGGGAGGGGGTGTTTGATGTCAAAAATCAAGGTTAAAGGTACAGAAATAGCCATTTTAACTGTAGCCCAAAAAGAGGATTATATTTGTCTCACAGACATAGCGCGGTATAAAAATTCAGATAGGACGGACGATCTAGTGCGGAATTGGCTGCGAAACAGGAATACTGTAGAGTTTTTGGGCGTCTGGGAACAAATATATAATCCTAATTTTAAACCCGTCGAATTCGACGGGTTTAAAAAACAAGCAGGGCTTAATAGTTTTACGCTAACGCCGAAGCAATGGATTGAAAAGACAAATGCGGTTGGGATTATTTCGAAATCTGGACGGTATGGCGGAACATACGCGCACAAAGATATTGCGTTTGAGTTCGCGGCGTGGATTTCGGTTGAATTTAAACTATATCTGATTAAAGAATTCCAACGTTTAAAAGAAACCGAACAAAAGCAGCTTGGCTGGGATATTAGGCGGAATTTGGCTAAGATCAATTACGTGATACATACGGACGCGATTAAAGAACATTTGATTCCCGCCAAATTGACAACGCAACAGCAAAATATAATTTACGCGAGTGAAGCAGACGTTTTAAATATGACTTTATTTGGCATGACTGCTAAACAATGGAGAGAAGAAAATCTTGATAAACAAGGTAATATCCGGGATTACGCTAACATCTCTCAGCTTATTTGCCTGTCTAATTTAGAAAATTTAAACGCATTGTTTATTTCTGAAGGAAAAGATCAGCCGGAACGCTTGAAGAAACTTAATGATATCGCTATCGCGCAGATGAAATTACTGGTTGTCGACAGAAATGTTAAGGCCATTGGTTAAAAAGGCAGGGTTGACATAGAATGAGCACTGGTAATAATCCTTTACTTCCAAAATTATCGCCGATAACGATCAAGGAAAGAATTTCTTTAGTATATGTGGAAAAAGGAAACCTCGATGTTTTAGACGGCGCGTTCGTTGTGGTTGATGTTAATGGTGTGCGGACGCATATTCCTGTGGGCGGAGTTTCCTGTTTGATGCTGGAACCTGGCACAAGGATATCTCATGCGGCAGTCGCGCTTGCGGCGCGTGTCGGATGTTTAATCTGCTGGATTGGAGAGGCGGGAGTAAGGCTATATTCTTCAGGACAACCCGGAGGCGCGCGTTCAGACAGATTACTTTATCAGGCTCAATTAGCTCTTGATGAAAAAGCGCGTTTAAAGGTAGTCCGCAAAATGTATGCTATGCGGTTTAACGATGAGCCACCGGCGAGGCGGAGTATTAATCAGTTGCGAGGCATAGAGGGTGCGCGAGTGCGAAAGATGTATGAGTTGCTTGCCAAGAGATTCCATGTTGAATGGAAATATCGTAACTATGATTATGATGATTGGAGTAGCGGGGACATTCCAAATAAGTGTTTAAGTGTGGCAACAGCGGCTCTATATGGCATTACAGAGGCGGCAGTGCTTGCCGCTGGCTATGCTTCTGCAATTGGATTTCTTCATACGGGTAAGCCGCTTTCGTTTGTGTATGATATAGCGGATTTGTTTAAATTTGAAACAGTGGTGCCAGTAGCATTTCAGATCGCGGCAAAAAATACAGTTAATCCTGAAGGTGATGTGCGTCATGCCTGTCGTGAAGTTTTTCGTAGTACGCGTTTATTGGAACGGATTATTCCAATTATAGAAGAAGTGTTATCTGCCGGCGAATTATCTATGCCTAAAGATCCTGATTATGCGTTAGGGCCGGCGATTCCAAGTAAGGAGGGGCTTGCAGATGATGGCCATCGTACTTGAAAATGCGCCTGCGCGCCTGCGCGGAAGACTTGCGATATGGCTTTTGGAAGTAAGAAGCGGAGTTTATGTCGGCACATATTCGGTGAAGGTTCGCGATGTGATTTGGGAACATGTGAAAGCAGGGCTTGAAGAGGGAAACGCTGTTATGATGTGGGATGCTCCTACGGAGTCAGGTTTTGATTTTTGGACAATAGGTAAAAATAGGCGTATGCCGGTTGAAATAAACGGCCTTAAATTAGTATCTTTTTATCCGGAAGAAAATATGGGAGACAGCGCTGAAAATGTTGAAAAAAACTAATTAGTTATGAATAAACGTTGGACTACTACAACAGTGGCGTTTAATCGCTTTGCGGCGATAGATTTTGAGATCGCCGACTACAGCTATGATAGCGCGTGCGCGATATCGGTAGTTGTCATTGAAAAGGGCAATATTATCAAAAATATATCAGATTTTATTCAACCTCCGAGACGTAGCTTTATTTTTTCGTACTTGCACGGAATCACATGGAAAGATGTTGCAAAAAAACCAAAATTCGAAGAATTGTGGCCAAAAATCAACAATATTTTGGAAGATGTGGAATTTATCGCTGCTCATAACGCGGTTTTTGACAGGGCAGTTTTAAATTCATGTTGCGCAATGGTCGGCATCGCTCCTCTTAATATTCCTTATCTTTGTACAGTGAAGCTATCGCGACATCTATGGGGAATTTATCCGACTAAACTATCAGATGTATGTAGACATTTTAATATTTTGCACACACACCATAATGCTGAGTCTGATGCTATTGTATGCGCAAAAATTGTGCTTAAAGCTTCAGTATATGGGCTTCCTGTAGATGCATTTTTAGCAGAAGTTAATATGGCTCATGAGAAATATTATAATCGTAATATTTTTTAGATTATGTAAAGTAATAATATTGTTGGTAGGTTTTTTGATTTTGTGTAACTTTAACAATGACAATGAGTAATAGGTTAGTATGTTCCCCACATGTGTGGGGATGAACCGATAACATTGTATTTAATTTTTCCTGCCTTGAAATGTTCCCCACATGTGTGGGGATGAACCGGATATTACTATTACCAAATCAGACGGCACTCAATGTTCCCCACATGTGTGGGGATGAACCGTATTCAAATAATTCCTGCCAGTGGCTTTCCCGATGTTCCCCACATGTGTGGGGATGAACCGATCAGCGCGGAATTGAGTAAATATGGTCTTTCATGTTCCCCACATGTGTGGGGATGAACCGGGACATACAAACTATCCGTGATGCATATGCAGATGTTCCCCACATGTGTGGGGATGAACCGTTGGCCTTGGACAAGCGACTTTACAGTATTATATGTTCCCCACATGTGTGGGGATGAACCGCGTAAACGTTGGGGCGAGGATGATCCGCGTTGATGTTCCCCACATGTGTGGGGATGAACCGAGATTGATACCCTATCAAATAGGGTATCAAATATGTTCCCCACATGTGTGGGGATGAACCGATATATTGAAGCAAAAGGTTTGTTGAGATTATATGTTCCCCACATGTGTGGGGATGAACCGATTATTTAAGACATCAAAGAGAACAACAAGAGATGTTCCCCACATGTGTGGGGATGAACCGCGTAAAAGTGGATTTAAAGCCGTGTTTTGTACATGTTCCCCACATGTGTGGGGATGAACCGGGTGGAGAGTCTGCAACATTAGGCAAAGAAATATGTTCCCCACATGTGTGGGGATGAACCGACAATGGGCGATATAGGGCTCGTAGAGTTTAAATGTTCCCCACATGTGTGGGGATGAACCGAAAATATGCAGATGATCCATCCATTGCATCCAATGTTCCCCACATGTGTGGGGATGAACCGTCCCTGAACAGATAGACATAACACCATAAAATATGTTCCCCACATGTGTGGGGATGAACCGCGTACGTCGCGCCCCGCGTGGGCGCGTGGATTGAAACCACCAACCGTGCCTAATGGGGGTAATGCTGAAGGGTCGCGCCCCGCGTAGATTGAAACAAGCAGCAATTTTTCTATTTTTTTTGTTCATTTTTCCTGCCAACGGTGGTAAGATATGACCAAAGGAGGAAAAGCAAATGAATTTACCGGATATCCCGCAGGCCCTGACGGCCAATATAGAGAAAGTCATAATAGGAAAAAGAGAGGTGGTGGAATTACTATTGGTAGGGCTTTTTAGCTCCGGCCATATTCTTATTGAAGATGTGCCAGGCACAGGCAAGACTATGCTTGCAAGGGCGCTAGCAAAGTCTATAAAAGCGGATTTTAAAAGAGTGCAGTTTACGCCTGATTTATTGCCTACGGATATTACAGGTGTATCTATGTATAATCAAAAAACCGGAAATTTTGAATTAAAAAAAGGCCCTATATTCACAAATGTCCTTTTGGCAGACGAAATAAACAGGACAACGCCAAGGACGCAGTCAGGCCTTTTGGAGGCTATGCAGGAAAGAAATGTAACCATAGACGGTGTTACGCATTTGCTTCCTGAGCCATTTTTTGTTGTGGCTACCCAGAATCCGATAGAATATGAAGGCACTTATCAGCTGCCTGAGGCCCAATTGGACAGATTTTTAATGAAAATAAAAGTAGGCTATCCTTCTAAAACAGAAGAGGAATCTATATTAAAAGACAGGCTTATTCAGGATCCGATAATGATGCTGCAGCCGGTGATAAGCCTCGAAGATTTAATAGCAGTGCAGAAGGCTGTTTCTAAAGTGCATATTTCAGAAAATATAACAAGCTATATAGTAGATTTAATTATAGAGTCCAGAAATTATCCGGATGCCAGGTTAGGCGTTAGCCCGCGCGGCTCTTTGGCTTTGATGCAGGCTTCGAGGGCATTCGCATTTTTAAATAAAAGAGATTTTGTCCTGCCAAGCGATGTTAAAAAGTTAGTGCCTTTTATTTTAGGGCACAGGATAATAATGAAGACAACATCTGCTGTAAGGGGCATAACTTCGTTTCATGCCGTGTCTAAAATTATGGACAAGGTCCCGATAGCGGAAGTTGAATAAATAATGATTACCAAAACCGGCATTGCCTTAGCAATTATAACCGCTATTACCGCATTGTTGGCAATAGCGACGAGAGATTTATACTTTTATATAATTTCTTCTTTGGGCTGTTCGGTAGTAAGCGTTGCTTTTTTTATTTCAAAATCCAGGTTAAGAAATATTTCGGTTACCCGCCATCTTCCAAAAGCCGCGACCAGCGGCGAATCAATATACGTAAAGATAGATGTGAAAAATAATTCCGGTTTTCAGGAAGGCCCGTTAAAAATAACGGATGCCGCGGGGCATTCAATTTTTATTGACGAATTGCACAAAGGCATTATCAGTTACAACTATGATGTTTTATGCGAAAAAAGAGGCGTTTACAAAATAGGCCCGGTGATTTTAGAAACAGCGGATTTATTGGGTATATTTAATGTTAAAAGGCAGATTGATGTTTATTCTGAATTAGTTGTTTATCCTTCTACATTTAGTATAAAAAATTTAGCCATTTCAGGAGGAGTCCCTTCTTTTGGCGGCGCTGCCAGCCGTATTTCAGGCGACTACGAGGAATTTTATGGCATACGCGAGCATAAAATAGACGATGGATTAAAAAAAATACATTGGCCGTCAACAGCGCGGCTGGGTGAATTGATGGTTAAGCAATATGAGCAAAGCACTACATATAAAACAACTGTTGTTTTGGACTCCTGCCAGGGCCAATATGCAAGCTGGAAAACAGAAAATTCTTTTGAATGGGCTGTAAAGATAGCCGCGTCTATTTCAAGGTATCTGATAGACAGAAAAATAGAAGTGCAGTTTGTCGCAGAGGCTGACATTTCCCTTATTTCGCAGTTTGCAAGCGGCCAAACCCATCTTTTTGAAATAATGGAGTTGTTGGCAAAGGTTAAAACAACCGGCGAGGCAACATTAGATAAGGTGCTTGATGCTTATGAGAAGATTATACCGTCAGGCTCAAGCGCAATCGTAATTTTTTCAAGGAATACGCCGCAAATCTACGAAACGCTTGCCAGGCTGCGCGCGCGCAGAATAAATGTTATCCCTGTTATAATGAGTGCTTCGGATGAATTGTCAGAAGAATTGCAGGATTTATATCCCGGAGCCTTTATTGTAAAGGAATCTGATGTTAGTGATATAGAAAGTAAATTTATACTATGACAATCGTCTATTTATTTACCTATTTGTTAGCTTTAGTAAGCGCTTTATTGATAAACAAGGCCCTTGCAGAAGTATTTTTTTTATTAATAATAATTTTTGCTATGACAATAGGGTTTTTAGGCAGTTGGGCAGGCATATATGAACGATATATAAAGATGCGTTTTGTAGGCTGGTTTCGCAATATTCTCGTTATAGCGGCAGTGGCTAGTGTTTTCCCGGTTGCTCCTGACGCGGAATTTATAAAACGGTGTTTTATTGCTTTGGTGTTATTGAATTCACTGCAAAGTTTCTGTATTTTTACAACCAGAGATATGGCTGTATCCCAGATAATTTCTGCTGTAATTATTATTTTAGCCCCGCCTTTTTTACTCCAAGGCGGTTTTAATTTCATTCTTTTAATAACAGCAGCTTCTTTACTTACAGGTTTTATTTTAAATTTTTTTATGCGTAATAAACTTAGCGGTAAATGTGAAAAAACCATTATTACTGATAAGGCTAATCAGGCGTTTTTTTCTATAGTGAGCCCGTCGCTATTGACAGTTTTTTTTACAGCGATTACTATGGTTCCTATATTTTTTATTTTAGCGCGTTTCCAATTTCCGGTTATAGTGCTTTCGCCGTATCATTTAACAGATAATTCAATAGATTATTTTATAAATAAATCAAGTCTGTCTGTAGAAAGCCCGCTTAGCGTAAACAAATATTCTTTAGAATCCGGGGAAAAAACAAAGGGCTGGCTGGTTGTTCCAGGCAAGACAAATAAGTTTTTTTTGCATGGAATGCTGCCGGGTAAAATTCAATTCGGCGATATAGGAGCGCAGGTTGGCAATACAGGGGAACAGGCTTATGCTGATAAAACAGCTGCTATAAATAGGCAGGAACGGTTTGAAAATACGCTATCCGAAGTAGTTAATTTTTCAGGATTTACCGGGAAAATTTTAATAATAGGCCTGGTTGTAATTATATTATGCAGTTTTTTATTTGATGCCGTAAAAATATATGTTAAAAATAATATATTATTCAAGAAGTTGTCTGTAACTAATCCAAAAAGCTTTATAATAAAGACATATTTTTCTTTATGCCAGGCTATGAGCCTTTATTATCCAAGGGCTCATTATATGACTTCAGAGGAGTATTTAAATGTAATAAAAAACAATATTTCAGAAATTGGAGATTCCTTTGAAATCTATACCAGTTGTTTTCAGGAGGCAATTTACAGTAACCATGCGCTTAATGTTTCTGAATCAGCTGAATTATACCCTATCTATAAGTCAGCATTTAATTATTTATGGCTTAAGGCGTTTACATGGGGTTATATATCCCAGCGCCTTAGAAATAAATTTTTAACCAAATAAAACCTTGAATTTTCAAGAAATCGTCATATAATATAATTATATTACTATTATATGCATTTAATCCCCCTATCCATTTTGCCCCGACAATGCAAAAAAAGGTATCTATTTTATATGTAATTACTAAATTAGAGTTAGGAGGCGCTCAAAAACAATTAATAAGCCTTCTAACCCTTTTAGATAAAACGAGATACAACATTTTTTTATTTACCGCCGAAAACGGGCTGCTTATTGATGATGCGTGTTCAATAAACGGTTTAACCCTCATAAGATCGAAATTCTTGGAACGTCAGATAAACCCGCTTAAAGATATTCTGGCTTTAATAGAAATATATTTATTTATCAGAAAAAATAACATAGACATAGTGCATACGCATAGCTCCAAAGCCGGTATTTTGGGCCGTTTAGCGGCTAAATTTGCCGGTGTAAGATTAAAGCTTCATACTGTTCATGGCTGGTCATTTAATGATTACCAGCCTATTTTTGCGCGCGCATTTTTTATACAGCTCGAAAAATTTATCGCTAATTTTACAGATGCTATAATAGTGGTGTCTAATTACGATAGGCAGGTAGGTTTAAAAAGCCGCATTGGTATTGCCCATAGATATACCCTTATACGGTATGGGATTAATTATGATGAGTTTCGTAAGGAATATAATGCAAAAGAAAAACTTGGGATTGGCGCTGATAATGTTTTAGTGGGTATGATTTCGTGTTTTAAGCCCCAGAAGTCACCCCAGGATTTTATAAAACTTGCCTATTTAATCAAAAAAATATCGCCGTCAGCGAAATTTATATTAATAGGAGACGGTTTTTTGCGCAAGAAATTAGAAAGCCTGATTGACAGATTAAACTTGCGGCACGATATTGTTTTGACCGGCTGGAGGAAAGATATACCCTGTTTATTATCAACAATAGATATATTTGTTTTAACTTCATTATGGGAAGGTCTGCCTGTAACTGTGCTAGAAGCAATGGCATCAGGTAAGCCTGTAGCTGTTACTGATACAGGCGGGGTAAGAGAAGTGGTGGTAGAAGATAAGACAGGTTATATAGCCCCTAGGGGAAATATAAAAGAAATGGTTCGTAAAATAGAGCCTTTATTGAGGGATGAGGGCCTGCGGCGGCGCATGGGGCAAAACGGCCGGGATAGTTTGGCGTCAGATTTTACAATAGAGTCTATGGTGAAAAACAGCGAAAATTTGTACGAGAAGCTGTTTTATGACAGAAAGGCGGTATATGTTAATTAAAAGCACAATATTTATTACGGCGTTTTTGATCGGAGTAATAATTACAGCTGTTATAAAAAAGTATAGTTTGCGTAAAAATATGCTTATTGATAAAGGCATTTCGCTAGCAGGCGGCTTAGGTCTTGGCTTGTCTTTTATTGCTATATGCTTGATTGCATGTTTTGCTTTAGGTTGTCCGCGCGCCAAATTGGTTGGTATTTTATCAGCATCAGGCGTTATGCTGTTATTTGGTTTGTTAGATGACTTTAAGGAACTTTCTATCGCGCAAAAGTTTCTAACACAAGTTTTTGCGGTTTTTGTCCTGATATTTTTTGGTTTAAGGACGCATATTGTTTATATAGGCGTATTGGCAAATATTATTATAACCTTAATCTGGATGCTCGGTATTATTAATGCTTTTAATCATCTGGATGTTATGGATGGTTTGGCTGGTATCGTGGCTATAGTGATAAGCTTTACATTTTTCGCATTCGCTGTTTTTACGCACAATAGTAATGTTATGATTTTATCTTTGGCTTTGTCAGGCGCGTTAGCAGGTTTTCTGATTTATAATATGCCGCCTGCCAAGGTATATATGGGCAATTGCGGAAGCCATTTTTTAGGTTTTGTCCTGGCAATAACCGCGATAGAAATAAGTTACGCGCCGTTAAACAGAAAAATAGCGCTTTTTTCTCCGATAATTATTTTGGGATTCCCTATATTTGACATGGTTTTTCTTATGTGGATGCGTATAAAGAAAAAAAGGTCGGTTTTTAAAAAAAGCGACGATCATCTTGCTTTGGTTTTTTTAAAGTTAGGGTATTCTAAGACAAAAATCCTGAGTTTAGTGTTTTTGTTATGTTTATTTTTTTCTGCCTGCGCAATATTGTTGACAGGGTTATTATAAATGTATAAGAAAAGAATTCTTATTTTAGGCGCAGGCCTCGCGGGTTTAAGCGCTGCTTGGCACCTAGAGAGAAAAGGTATTAACTGCCGGATTTTTGAAAAAGAACCCGAAGCCGGCGGTTTATGCCGTTCTAAGAAAACTAAAGGTTTTACATTTGATTATGACGGGCACCTTTTGCATTTTAGGCATAAATATACTCATGATTTTGTTCGGGATTTAATAGGTATTAAACTCGTTAAATATAGGCGTAATAGTTTTGTCAGGTACCTAGGCTGTGAAATTCCTTATCCATTTCAGGCAAATTTCCTGAAATTACCTGTTAGGGTAGCCCAGGAATGCCTGGCTGGGCTTAGAGAGGCCGAAAGCAAATCAGAAACCGTCTGTCAGGATTTCAAATCTTGGATTTATGCTTCTTTTGGAAATGGCATAGCAAAGCATTTTATGATTCCTTATAATGAGAAATTTTGGACAGTTCCCTTATCTGGCATTAGCTGCGAATGGCTCAATGGTTTTATTCCGATGTTAAAAGCGGATGAGATTATAAATAATTCTTTAATTGATTCAGAGCCTGTCGGTTATAACGCATATTTTTATTATCCTGCTAAAGGCGGTATAGGATCTTTGGCTTCTGCAATTGCCGGCCATTTAGGCGGCAGTATGTGCCTTGGTTCTGCTGTAACCAATATAGATCTTATAAATAAAACGGTGACAATTAATAACAAAGAAGAATTTTTTTATGACAGCATTATTTCTACAATACCGCTGCCGGAATTTAGGAATATAATAAAAGATATTCCGTTCGATGTTAAACAGGTTATAGATTCTTTGGATTATAATTCAATATCGGTTTTTAACTTAGGGATAAAAGGTTCTTTACCGGATGATAAGCATTGGGTATATTTTCCTGAAAAAAAGGATAAGTTTTTCAGAATTGGGTTTTACAGTTCTTTTTCGCCTGATTCTGCTCCTTTGGGGCATAGTTCTATTTATGCTGAAGTATCAAGGCCAAAAAATAGCGATTTTAATGTTTTAGATCTAAAGAATAGCGTTTTTGAAAGTTTAGTCAGGGAAAAAATTGTAGCGGATGTTTCTGATATTATTCATTGCAGCGTTATAGATATAAAGTATGGATACCCGGTATATGGGCTGAATCACAAGGGCGATGTTGGCTGTATTTTGGATTTTTTATCAGATCACGGCGTAATGTCCATAGGCCGCTATGGTAAATGGCAGTATATGACTATGGAAGATGCGTTATTGGAAGGCAGACATGCTGCGGGAAATATTAAATAGAAGAGACCTTATAGGTGAACTTGTGTTAAGGAACATCAAGGTGCGTTATTCAAGGCCTGTGCTTGGGGTTTTTTGGGCCTTTTTGCCGCCTATATTCAATGTTCTTATTTTTTATCTGGTTTTTTCGCGCATCCTTAAAGTAAATATAGAAGAGGCTCCGTTTATGCTGTATTTAATGAGCGCGATATTTCCCTGGAGCTTTTTTCAGGAAACAGTTATGGCATCGATTACGTGTTTAACGGATAGCAGAAATATTGTGAAAGAAGGCGGAGTGCCGCATTATTTTATACCAGTTTCCATTGCTTTGGCAAACGGAGTTAATTTCTTGTTTCCTTTGCTGTTAATGTTGGCTATGGCTGTAATTATGCTTAAAGGTTTGCCAATTTTTGCCATATTACTGCCTTTAGTTTTACTGATACACATTATGCTTACAATAGCGGTTTCAATTATAGTATCAGTTTTGTATGTAAAGCTAAGGGATATAAAATATGTTTTTGAAACGTTATTTCTGGCCTTATTTTACATTTCACCTATTGTCTATTCAGCGTCTTTCATAAGACAGTCTTTTCCAGAAACTATCTACAAGCTTTACGTCATGAATCCGCTTACAGGCCTGTTTAATTTGTACAGGTTATCTGTTATTAAAGGGTTTGTTTATTTTATAAAAAGAGATTTTGGTTTAATTTCAGTTTTAGTTGTTCCCTTATGTTTTTCATTGGCCATGTTGATTTTTGCAGTTCATTATTACAAGAGGAATCGTGATGAAATCAATGACTACCTTGCTTACTGAGCCTAGAGAAGAACGTTGTCCTGCGCCCGCGAACATTTTGGTTGAGCTTGCAGGCGTCGGTAAAAAATATAAACTGGCAAAATCGGATTTTTGGGCGCTTAGGGATATAAATTTTTCTGTTGAGCAGGGCCGTATTTTAGGCATACTGGGCAGAAACGGCGCTGGCAAAACCACACTTTTGAATATTATAGCGGGGGCATTAGCTGTTACCGAAGGCAAGGTATCACTTAGGGGGAAGGTGCTCGCTTTATTTAATCTTTGCATAGGTTTTCAGGACGAATTATCAGGGAGAGAAAATATATTTTTAAACGGCATGCTTCTGGGCGCAAGCAGAAAAGAACTAGAATCAAAATTAGATGAAATAATAGCTTTTTCGGAACTGGGTGATTTTATTGAAATGCCGCTGGGCACGTATTCGCAAGGCATGCGCTTGAGGCTCGGCTTTAGTGTGGTTGTAAATCTTGATTTCGATATCTTAGTGATAGATGAAGTGCTGGCGGTAGGAGATGCGTTGTTTCAGAATAAATGCTTTCAGCGTTTAACGGAGTTTAGGCGTGCCGGGAAAACCTTAATTATAACCAATCAAGGCATAGATTTGATAAAAAGGCTTTCAGATACAATCGTCGTTGTCAATCATGGCCGCTTGGTTTTTTTGGGCAATCCTGAAGATGCGATCGCACGTTATCAGGTTTTGCTGAATACCGAGCAATTTAGCGTGCTTCCCCAAGATATTGTTAAAAGCACTAAAAGATCTGCAGGAGATATTTCGGCTTGGGGCCAGAAACTTGGGACTAAAGAAGCCGTTATAAATAATGTTGAGATATTAAATAAATGGGGTTTTTTATGCCAGGAAATAGAAACTAATTCACCGCTAAAGGTTAAAGTCCATTTTGCCGTGAAAGATACCATAAAAGAATCGCATTTCGGCGTAGCTATCTTTAGGGAAGACGGAATGTATTGTTACGGGCCCAATACTCAATTTGATAATATGCACATTCCGCTTTTAAAGCCGGGGAGTTATTATTTTATTTTTGACTGCGAAGCGCTATTGCTTGCTCCGGGCAGGTATTATATCTCCGTGGCTATATGGGATAAAGACGAAACCGTAGCATACGATTATCATAATGGCTGCTATCATCTGACGGTTTCCGGAAAGATTTGCGGCAATGAAAACGCATTGACAAATATCCCTTTTAAGTATAATTATTCGATAAATCCGGCCCGTCTATTTAATCTATTTACAGGCAGGAATACTTTCCCTTCGCTTGATTTGTCTTCCGTTGCTTGGGGGCAGAGTTACGGCTTAAATAATATAGAAGTAAAACAAGTGAAATTTTTAGATATAAAAAATAAAGAAAATAATATTTTCTTCACCGGAGAGCCTGTAAAAATTGCCGTTTCTTTTAACAGATATCCTTACAGAAATAAAGATTTGTGGCTTTGGATAGGAATTTATCGCAGTGATGGTGTTTATTGCCAGGGGATTATAGTGCCATTTTTTAATAAAGGCGGTCATATTATGTATTTTCCAGAATTGGCATTATTGCCGGGCGGATATGCTGTATCGATTGGAATATGGTCTAGCAAAACCTGTAATTTTTTGATGTATCAGCATGGGCTCTATCCTTTTGCTATGGAATTTAATCGTCAAGACCACGGAACAGTATTTTTAAAACACACTTGGATATGGAATTATTAGAAGGGAAGATATAAATGTCCGAAAAATTCCCGATAGTCAGCATAGTTATAGTGGATTATAACGGCAGGCACCTGCTCAATGAATGCCTTGATGCTGTTTTTACTCAGAATTACCCGGCTGATAAATTTGAAGTTATTGTTGTTGATAATGGTTCTACAGGCAAATCCGTGCAGTTCATAAAATCCGATTACCCGAAAGTAAAAATTTTTAAAAATAAAGAAAACAACTATTGTATGGCTAATAATTTAGGCATAATAAAGTCCAAAGGCGATTTCGTTGTTTTGTTAAATAATGATGCCAAAGTTGGCAGGGATTGGCTTATTGAGCTTGTGAAAGTAATGATTGCCAACCCAAAAGCCGGCATGGCAGGCAGTAAAATAATTTTCGAAGACGGAAAAATACAAAGTGTAGGCCATATTGAATTCCCGAATCATTATTGGGCAGACAGAGGATTTTTAGAAGACGACAACTGTCAATACGAATCTATCGAGAAAGTTGCAAGCGTCTCTAATTGTTCCGCGATGTATAGAAAAACGGCTCTGCGGCAAACAGGAAAGCTTGATGAGGATTTCGTCATGTATATGGAAGATGTTGATATATCTCACAGGCTGGCGCAGAAAGGCTGGCATGTTATATACGTTCCTAAAAGTATAGTTTGTCATAAGCTGCATGGTTCAGGGCAAAAATCAGAAGAAAGGGATTTTTATATAGAAAAGAACAGGCTGCTTTTTATTGCTAAATATTTTCCCCATGAATTGCCTTCATTATTTTTTGGAACAGGGGCCATTTTGAATATGAGCGAGAATTGTTTTCAAATAATGATTATTGTTGTTGCAAACAAGCTTATAAGCTGTCATGGCGGTGCCAAAGCGAAAAAAATCATGGCATTGTTGCAAAAAAGCATAGAAAAGGCGTTTGTTTACAGGGATCATTCTTCTCGGATAATTTTAAAGAACAGTATATATTCTTCGGAAAAAAAGATTTCCGATTTAGGGGAGCGGCTTAAAGAATATGAAAACCAGCTAAATGCCCAGCAGTCTGAGCTTAAGATATGGCAGGACCGGCTGTCTTCTTTTAACGAGGTATCTAAAGTCAAAGATGGACAGTTAAAATCACAACAGGAGCGTATTGAAGCCGCAGAAAAAGAGCTTCAGTCTAGGGGCAACCGCCTTAATTCTCTGGATTCAAAGATAAAAGAATATGAAAACCAGCTAAATGCCCAGCAGTCCGAGCTTAAGATATGGCAGGACCGGCTGTCTAATGTTTATAACTCCGAGACATACCGATTTTTTGTAAAGCCCTTAATATGGCCGGCTTTTACTTTTATTAAAAAAATAATTACATCAGGCGATTTGTTTGCAAAATTTGGTTCACGTAAACCTATTAAAGATAATGCCGTCGGCTGCAAAGTGTGTGTTTCACAATTTTCTGCTAAGAATATAATAGTGAAATATAAGCATAAAAATGAATATCTACTTAAGCTTACAAACAGTTCTTTCTCCGAAGAAAAAGCAAAAGTTATTATTGATATATGGCCTAAAATGCACAGGGCACATCCGCATAGGCATTTTGTTTTTTTTGTTTTTGATGTCACGTTGCAGCCAAGAAGCTTGGTTTCTGTAAAGCTTTTTTATGATTGGGGAAAAGAGGTCGAGGTATTGATAGGGCAGAACAGTATTAAGTTATTGGATTTTTGGCGGGGCGCGCTTTTGAACAGAGAATCATATGAGATGAGTGCGGCTATAATAGGGGATGATAATACTGTTTTAAACGGCCTTCACATCATTCAAAGACTTGAAATATGAAAATATTAAATGTGATACAGGCATATCCGCCTGTTTTAGGCGGGACAGAGTTATACTGCAGGACTTTATGTCAGTTATTGTCCAAAAAAGGCGTCGTTACGGAAGTAGCAGCCATAAATCTCAATAAAATGGATGAGTTTCACCTTGGGGTAAAACAGGATGAAATTTACAGCCGGCTTGGGAAATACGCATTTGATAATAGTACGTTTATAACTAGATATGATCTGTGGAGCCTTGCATCAGAGCGGCCAAGTGCAAAGATAATAAAATTTATGTTAGGCCGCTTCGGCCTGGAGAAAACAGAACTCGGCAGCATTTTTAAGCACAGCCCGCATTCATTCGAGATGTACACTAGGCTTTTTTCCAAGATCAATGATGCAGATATTGTACATCTTCATACTTTGCCTTTTTTTCATAATATCGTAGGCTATTGTATTTCCAAGCTTCTCAAAAAAAAGGTCGTAATAAATTCATATTTCCATCCCGGCCATATTTATTATGAAAGAAAAATATTTTATAAGCTTCTGAGAGGCGCGGATGCCGTTGTAGCGTTGAGTGAATTTGAGAAGAAGTATCTTATGGATAGAGGTGTTAATGGTAAGAATATATTCGTAAGCGGTTTCTGCCTGTATGAAGAAAATAAAGATACAAAAATATCTTTATCTGAAGCAGATGAACTTCACGCCCGCCTGTTTGTTAAATATAATGTCGACGAAAAATTAAAGAAGATAATTTTTATCGGTAAAAAATCGCGTTATAAAGGTATTGATGTTTTAATTAAGGCTGCCAGGCAGGCGGCCATAGAAACAGGCAAAGACATATATCTTTTTTTAGTCGGCGAGGCGGCTGAGGAATTTGATAATCAAGATTGCCTTTCGGCAAACGGCGGCAAGCTGTTTATTATAGATTTCGGCGTTTTAGCAGAAAACGAAAAAGTTTTTTTAATACAGCATTCCGACGTTTTGGTTTTGCTATCGCAATTCGAATCTTTCGGCATTGTTTTCCTCGAGGCTTGGAAATATAAAAAACCTGTTATTGGTTCTGATGCAGGGTCTATACCGGAAACAATAAAGGGCGGTGGCCTTGTTGCCAAGTTCGGAGACGTTGCTGACTTAAAAGAAAAATTAAAAAAGATTTTATCAGATAAAGATTTTGCAAGAAAGCTCGGCATAGCGGGAAAAGAAAAAATCAATAAGCAATTTTCCGAAGATACGGTAATAAAAAATGTTTTTTACGCCTATTCGCATGTTTTTGGAAAAAGGAAAAGGATTTTATTTGTAAGCAATCTTTTCCCTCCGTTTAGTAGCGGTGGATCGGAGATAGTTGCTTATAAACATGCCCTCTTGCTTAAAAAAAGAGGATACGAAATAAAGGTTTTTGCGGGTAAACGCGTTAATGGCGAAAAACAGTACAATATGAGCAGGGAAAAAGGCAGGCTGGATGTGTTGCGCATTAATCTGCATGATAGCGATTTTGATTACCGGATAGTGAATGTTTACCGTAAACAGGTCATAGACGAATTCAGAAAAGCGATCCATGATTTCGCGCCTGATTTGGTGCACTTTCACAATATATATTCTTTTGCGCTGGCCATGGTGGATACATGCCGCGATTTGCATATACCTAGCGTAATGACAGTGCATGATTACTGGGGCATATGCCTTAAAAACATCCTAGTTACAGACAACGGCGAAATCTGTAAAAAAAACGGTTTTGATTGCCCTTATTGTTCTTTAGACCTTTTAGGTAATAATTTAGGCCAGCAAGGCGTTGCGTCCAGAAATAAAGTATTTTTGGAGCGCTTTAACGCATGCAGTTTATTGATATCGCCCAGCGAGTATCTGGCCCGTCGTTTTATTGATGCCGGAGTTGATAAGGGTAAATTCAAGGTTATAAATAACGGCATTGACCTTAGTGTGTTTGCCCATATGAAAAAGAACTTTTCGCGTGTGATACGTTTTGGTTATATAGGGCAGATCATAGAGCATAAGGGTATCCCCAATCTATTGAAAGCTTTCTCCATATTGACCGAAAAAGAAAAAAAATCAGTATCACTTTTAATTGTAGGGACAGGTCATGCTGAGTACGTTGATTTAATTAAGAAGATTGTCTTGGAATATGGATTGAAGGATACAATCAGCTTCGCCGGCTTCATAGCGAATAATCGTATGTATAAAATTTATAAGCGTTTAGATGCAGTTATTATTCCGTCCGTTTGGCCGGAGAATTCTCCAGTAGTTATCATGGAAGCCTTGGCGTCAGGTATACCGGTGCTTGCGTCTGATATAGGCGGTATTCCGGAGATGGTCAAAAACGGCGTAAATGGCTGGCTTCATAAGTATGATAATCCATATAATCTTGCCGAAAACATAAGAAAGGTTATCGGCAATAGTAATGTTATGAGGCAAATGAAAACAGCCTGTATCGAAACAGTGAAGCCTTACGAACTCTCCAAACAGATTGCCGTTATGGAAGACTGTTATAACAAATTAATTTATCAACCAGCAAGCTCATAGTTATAAAAAGTCGGAAATTTACATGCCAATAAAAGTAGTTTTAACCGTAATGCCGTATTTTAACCATATTTATTCGTTTCCTCTTCAGCTTGCGTATTTGAAGGCATATCTGATCCAGGATAGTGATATAGACGTTAAGATTTTTGATGCCGAATCTTTTTATTTTTATTCAGACGTGATTAAAGGAGACGCTAATTTTTACTGGCAGAAGATATACGGCGCAGATTGTGCCATAGATGAAAAAACGAAGCCAATATTGGATATGATGGTTGATTCTTTGCTTTCAAGCGATCCCGATGTGGTGGGGTTTTCCGTCAGCCACCCTAATTACATTTTTACCCGCTATGTTTCTCAGGAAATAAAAAGAAAAAAGCCCGGCGTATATATTGTTTATGGTGGTTTATGCTATTGTTTTCAGGAAAGGCGGATTTCTCATGTAGCGCAGTTACATCAAAGCCTTCACGACGTAGATTGTATAATTAAGAACGAAGGCGAATCCGCTTTATTAGAGCTTGTGCAGGTTTTAAAAAAAGGCAAAAGTCCGAATTTCATACCCGGGGTTACTCTACGCAAAAAAAACAGGATTACAGATTGCGGCAGCAGGCCTTTAATAGGCGATATTGACCTGGTACCTTTTCCTGTGTTTGATGACTACTCAAAAGAAAAATATCTTGCCGATTATATAAGGATACTTTTTTTTCGCGGGTGCTCAGGCAGGTGTTCTTTTTGCAGGGAAAATTATGTTATGGGTTCTGTTAGGATGCGCAGTGCAAGTAATATTGTCAGTGAGATTTCACTAAGAATAAGCCAGGGGTATAAAAGGTTTCAATCGTGTGATTTATCGTTGAATCCCAGCGTACCGCGCCTTGAAGAAATACTAAAGTTGATAATCAAAGAGACGCCGGGCATTGAATTCGTATTCGGGCAATTTAGGCATAGCGGCGGCTTTACAAGGGAAACATTTAGCCTGCTTAAAAAAGCAGGTTTTAGAAATGCATATTTCGGGACGGAAAGTTTTTCTCAGACAGTACTTAATAGTATGCGTAAAGATACCGATACCGCAATAATAATAAAGAATATAAAAGATGCCTACGCGGAAGGCCTTAAGGTTGTGCTGTTTTTTATAGTTGGTTTTCCGGCGGAGACAGAAAAAACTTTTGAAGAGACTATAAATTTCATAAAAACCAACGCGCATTGCATATCTGCAGTCCAGCATATATCGCCTCTGCATATCAATTTTGGCGCCCCTATATACGATGCGTTAAGTGATTATGGCGTAGATCCTTATTCTGTTTCGGAGTCGCCTAACCTATGGAAAACATATGACGGAAAGAATAATTACCAATGGCGCTTGGGGCTTTATAAGCGCATGTGCGATTGTTTGATTGATTCTGGCATACCAATGGTTGATTTTTTAAAAGAAGGCAATCCGAGCGTCCCATTTTCCAAAAAGAGCTTGCAGGCATGAAAAAAACCATTTTAATTTTAATAATAGTTTTAGCTGTTTTGTTTGCCGTAGAGGCATTGCTTAGGTTGTCAGGCTATATTTATCTTTCTCGGCACTATCTTTCTATGATTGATAGAAACTTAAATGAAAATGAGGTTGTTAATATAATATGCCTGGGTGAATCTTCTACCGCAGGCTTATGGGTTGATTGGCAAGATTCATATCCGAGGCAGCTGGAGAAGAAATTAAGAGAGTATTATCATAATCAGCTAATACGGGTAATAATGCCGCCTCATGTAGGGCAAAATACGTCTCAGGTCGCCAATAGGATAAGAAGTTATTTAAAGCTGTATAAGCCTAAGCTTGTTATTCTGATGGCAGGATATAATAATGAGTGGTCGTTGGCAGAGAGCCATATAGGGAAATTTATAGACAATAATGATCCGGTAAAACTTAAAGCCAGGTTTTTTGTGGCAATTAATAATCTGCGCATATTCAAAGTCCTGCGTTATTTTTATCTGAAGGTTATAGCTAAGGAAACAACAGGATTATATATGGAGCAGAATCGCGACTATATATGGGGGCACCCGGAACTTGTACGTGTGCCTGCGAAAAAATGGGTTTATGATTTTGCGTATGCCAATAGAGAAGCCTTTGTGAAGTTATGGAGATATGACATCCAGAATATAATTCATGAGGCAAAGAAAAGTGGATCAGAAGTTTTACTTATGACTTATCATATAAATCCGACTTATCTGTCTGTTGAAGAATTTAAGTTAATGGCGGATGAGCAAAAAATAAAACTAGTGAGAAATGATCTGTCGTTCAACGAATTAATGCGCAACAAAACTGTAAAAAATTATTTATTGCATGATAATTGGCATCCAAATAGAGAGGGGTATGTAATTATAGCACAGAACGCTTTTGACGCTATAATAAATAACAGCCTTTTGCCGGTTCGCCGCAGCAAGAAATATCCTTATCAGGCAAGTTTGGCTATCGTAAAGAAAGATATAACCGGCATCGGAGGCAATAGGGCGAGGTTTGAGGTTGAGGTTACGAACACAGGCGAACAAAAATGGGAAAATTCAGACCAAATCAAAATTGGCTGCAGGATTTATGATATATGTAATAAAGCTGTTTTGCCGGTTAAGGAATTAAGATTTGAGTTGAAGAGTGGTATAGCCAGCGAAGAAAAATTTTCAACGGAATTTGTAATAAATGATAATGATATCCCGCCATCCGGAGAATATATGCTTAAATTTGATGTTGTAAAGGAGCATAAATTTTGGTTTGAGGACTTGGGTTCAACACCTCTTATAGAATATTTGGCATATAAATAATGTACAGGAGAGTAGTTTTTTATTATGCTTAAAAGCCTATCTATAGTTTTACCTATGTATAACGAGGAGTTTTGCGTGAAGGATACCATCGCAAAAATGGTAATCGTCGCAAATGAAGCCACGAAAGATTTTGAAATAATAATAGTTGACGATGCTTCCACTGATACATGCGGATTAATAGCGGATGAGATCTCAAAAGGCGATTCCCGTATAAAAGTAAAGCATCTCGGCAGCAACAGAAAACTGGGAGGCGCTCTAAAGGCCGGTTTTGCCGCGGCTCAAAAAGAATATATCCTTTATTCTGATATAGACCAGCCCTTTGATTTTACAGAAATTAAAAAAGCTGTAGTGCTAATTACCGAAGAAAAGGCGGATTTAGTTGCTGCATACCGTATTAACAGGTTTATAGAAGGAGTTAGAAGGTATATTTATTCGGTATGCTATAATTTTTTAATTAAAATTATTTTTGGGATAAAAATAAAAGATGTGAATTTTTCGTTTAAGCTGATTAGAAGAGACCTGATTAAGCAGTTAAATCTTTTCTCTGAAGGCTCGTTCATATGCGCTGAGATGATAGTCAAGTGCAGGCGCAGGAAAGCAAAAATCATGCAGTTCGGCACGCTTTATTATCCGCGGCGAAGCGGTAAGTCCAGATTGTCTTCTTTAAATGTAATATTTAAAATACTCAAGGAAGCGTTTCTTTTTAGATTTGGGTTTTTAAAATAGTAAGGCATATAATGCGAGATAACTTTAAAGTACTTTTTTTAAATCCACCTCTCAGCGCAAAAAACAGGTACGGCGCATTATCGCAGGCCGGTTCATCCGAGCCGCCCCTAGGGCTGGCATATCTGGCAGGCGTGGCTAGACAGAGCGGATATAGTGCAGCCATTTTAGATGCGCAGGCATTAGGAATAGATGTTGAAGAAACACTTGATTTAATTTTAAGCCGCAAGCCCGATATAGTAGCTATAACTCTTACTACCTTGGCATTAAAGAATGCATCACGCCTAGCGGCTTTTTTAAAGAAGAAAAATCCAAAGATTAAAATCATAGTAGGAGGATGTCATTTTACTTCTTTGCCACAGGATACGTTGCGAGATAACCCTGCCTTTGATTTTGGCATCATAGGTGAAGGTGAAAGGACCCTTATTTCATTATTGAAGAGTTTGGCAAACAATGAGAGCGTTAAGGGCATGCAGGGCCTTGTGTTGCGGATAGAGGAAGAGATTGTTGTTAACCCCATGCCGCAAAGGATAAAAAATCTTGATGAATTACCTTTGCCTGCATTTGATTTATTGCCTGAGCTGGGTAAATTTTACAGAACAACTACGCAAAGCGTTAAATATATGCCCACAGTTTCTCTTATGGCTTCAAGGGGTTGCTGTGGTCAATGTTCTTTCTGCGATAGGGCAGCTTTCGGCAACGAAATACGGATGCACAGCGCAGGTTATATCGCGGATATGATAGAAAAACTGCAGAAAGATTTCGCGGTCAAGGGAATTATTTTTGAAGACGACAATTTTATGCTCTCAGAGCAGCGCCTGTCTGATTTAAAACAGCTGCTTTCGGAGCGTAAGATTAAAATTGCATGGTCTGCTATGAGCAGGGTAGATTCCATAAATGAGGAGAAACTCAAAATAGCGAAAAGTTTCGGCTGCTGGCAGATAGCGTATGGGATAGAAAGTGGTTCCCAGGAAATTCTTGATTTTTATAAGAAGAGGACGACGATTTCACAGATGAAAAAAGCCGTAGAGCTTACAAAAAAAATCGGAATAAGCCCAAAAGCTTTTTTTATGGTCGGTAATCCTACGGAGACAGTTAAAACTCTTGATGCCACGTTGGATTTAATCACGCAGCTGCCGTTAGACGATATTTCAGTAACTTTTTTTACGCCTTACCCGGGCAGTGAAATATGGGGGAGTATCAACGATTACGGTACGCGCAGCGAAGATTGGGATAACTATTCTTGTTTTCATCCGGTATTTATCCCAAAAGGTTTTTGCGTGAAGGAAATCGAAGGCGCACAAAAAAAAATATTAAAAAGATTTTATTCGCAGCCGCGGGTAATGTTTTCTTATTTGAAGCGTCTGCATTCAGTAAGCCAGTTTAAGGAATTATATAAGAGTTGGCGCATGCTTTCCGGATATTGCCGTACAGCCGCCTCTATTAAAAAACTCGTTATTAATATGGATGATTTTGGGCTTTGTGAGGGCATAAACTCTGGGATAAGTAAGGCTATCGAAAATAGATTTGCAAGAAGTGTTTCGTTGATGCCTACAGGCCTTGCCTATGATTCGGCAGTCAAAAGCCTTAAAAAATCCGGATTTGATATAGCTGTAGGGGTCCATGTGTCGCTTGTAGCAACCAAACCTGTTAGCGGCCCTGCCGCGGTAAGTTCTTTAATTGGAAACGGAGGTTTTTTCCATAAAGATTTCTTCGCCTTTTTCACAAATTACATATCAGGAAAAATGAAAAAAGAGCATATAGAAAAAGAATTGCGCGCGCAGATATTGAGGATAAAAGAATCAGGCCTGAAAATTACCCATCTTGACAGCCATCAGCATATACATATGATTCCAGGCATATTTTCCATTGTGGTTAATCTGGCAGAAGAATATGAAATACCTTTTATTAGGCTTCCATCAGTGCCCTTTGCGCATAAGTATTATATTAAGGCGCGCGGGACTATTTTTAGAAAATTGGCTCAGTGTGTATTAAATATCCTGAGTTTTATATATAAGCCTATTTTAAGAAAACATGGGTTGCAATACTGTGATAATGTATTTGGTTTTATTGAAAGCGGCCATATGAATATGGAAAGTTTTGCATTGGCGCTAAAGGCTATTAATAGCCCTAGAAATGAGTTATTTTGTCATCCGGGCCAGGAAAATGAAGAGCTAATGCGCCTTATAGGCGGTTGGAAATACACATGGACGGATGAGTTTGGTTTAGTGGTTTCTGATGAAATAGCTGTATTATTAGAACAGGCAGATGTAATATTAGACAGGTTTAAACAGAAATAGCATATCAGGTTTATTATGGTGCCTATTAAAACGCGCGAGACATTTTTTACAAAAATCCTGGAAACATTTATAGTAGCAAGCACATCCTGTCTTTTTTTTACAACAATTTTTCAATTAAAACTTGCAGAAGGGGCTAGGCCGCCTTCTTGTCCGGACTATTGGCTGTCATGTTTTTTATTGGAAAATGATGTTACCCGTATGTTGGGAATTAACCCCGGAGGTCTGTGGGAGGGAGGTTATTGTTATCCTTTTCATAAAATTTCGCTGCTTTTCAATGAACCTACTTGGGGTGTTTCTTTGGCAGTTCTGCCTTTATGGCTTTTAATCAGAAATATTTTTTTGATTCATGAAACCATTGGCGGAATTATAGCTATTATCCTGGCCTGTTGCGCAACATATTGGTTTGCGCGTGAATTGAACTGTAAAAGAGTTTATGCATTTTTTGCGGCTATTACATTTAGCCTTTCAGGGATTAGCCTGTGCCTTATCCCTAACGTATATTTTTTCTGGCCATTTTTTCTTATACCTTGCTTAGCTATAATCATGGCTAAAATATTTAAAGAAGGCCGTTTATTATGGTATATTGCCTTTGCCGTAATTTATGCTTATCTGGGATGGTGTTCTGCCCATCTATTCATAATGGGAGGCCTGTTTTTATTATTTTTCATGTTTTGGCAGATTTTATCATTTAAAGATGCGAGAAAGAAATCCAAAGGAGCCGCATTTTCTTTTTTAAGCGCATTGCTCCTCACAAGCCCGGTGTATATACCCATGTTTTTAGTCCGTAATGATTTTCCCAGCCCGGATATCCCTGAAGCTCAATTTTTCTTTTCTACGAATATAGTGAATCTAATATATCATCCTTTAAGTATATTTGGCCCACTTAATTCCTTAAAGCCGGTATCCGTAGTTTTGGATAAATTAGCAAGCCTGTCAAAAGGCGAATCTCCGATAGGAATTTCATTATGTTTGTGGTGTTTCTCTTTTGTTTATATCGGTTTCTTTTTTCTTCATACACATATGAATAAAAAATTTGCCCAGCCGTTGCTTAGGTGTATATTTTATTATTTAATACCTATAGTTTTGGCTGTTTTGAATATGTTTACCCTTAAATTTTTTATACCGGGCATTGATATAGGCATTCCTCAAACGTTTATATGCTATTATTTTGCAGGTGTTCTAGTTGTTTTTTTTCGCAATAAATTGAGGTTATGCCTTAATGATCTTCCGTTTTTTCTTCTTGCTTCAGCTTTTGTATTGCTATTGCTGGCATTTGGCCCGTATTATCATATAGGATGGGGTAAAGTAATGCCTTCTCCTGTTGTAATACCTTTATATGTAATACCGGGTATTTCCGGAATAAGAGCTGTTGCTCGTTGGGGCCTTATAGTTTCTTTTATGATATCTGTAGCGTTAGCTTTAATTCTATCTTTTTACCGTAGGCCAGGGCTTTGGCAAAAATTACTTATAGCAGTATTTATGTTAACAACCATTGTTGAATTGTTTCCGGGATTTTTAAGCGCTGGTGTAACAGGCCCATTTATTCCTTATCAGTGGAAAAACAGGCAAGCCGATGTTTTTCTTAAGAATATGCCTGATCGTGGGGCCGTGCTTGAGTTTTTGTCATATCCTGTGACTTTTGAATCGTTAGGGCCTGATATGTATGCATCGCTTTATCATAAGAAGCCCATTGTTATAGGGCATGCTACAGTTATACCTTTCATGGTGAAAAAATACATATATGGTTCACAAGGAGATTTAACTTTAGGTAGGATAAATGAGCTGCGTAATTTCGGAGCAAAGTATTGGGTGTTTCATTTGGATCAATGGGATAAAAAGTATTCCTTTTTATCTTTTGAAAAATCAGGCGCTTTAAAAAAAATAGTATCTCTGGATAGCGGTAATACTGTTATTTATGAGGATCCGAATCCAAAAATAAATGTTGCCGCATGCATAAAACATCAGTAAGTCAAAAAATAGGGCTTGTTTTCCTCGGGTTTTTTTTAGGCGTTGTTTTAATCGAGACAGGATTAAGGTTATCAGGCTTGGTTTATTCAGCAGCCCAGGAATTTAGGAATATGCGTTCTTTGCGTACGGGCGGTGAATATTGTATATTATGCCTGGGAGAGTCAACTACTGCGCTTGGAGGAAAAGATTCTTATTCGAGTCAATTGGAGCAGATACTACGGCAGAAAAGAAGGGATATTAAATTCAGTGTAGTAAATAAAGGCGTAGCAGGCACGGTTACTCCGGCAATAATACTTAAACTGGAAAGTTACTTAAATAAATATAATCCTGATCTTGTGGTGGCTATGATGGGGATTAACGATGCGGGATGTGCATTATCGGTCGGACTGCCGCAAAGACAAAATAATGCCCTTGTATTAGATTCTTTTAGAATAGTCAAGCTTATTAGGCTTTTGCGGTTGCACATAATGGCTAAATACGTAGAATTGAATAATATAAAAAAACAGACGAAAGGGTGCGGTGAATCAATTGAAGCCGCTATGAAATTTGCCGCAGAAGGTAAAGATGAGGAAGCCGATTCGGTATTCCAATGTATATTAGAAAGAAATCCTAATGATTCGGGCGCATATGCCGCATTCGGATGGTATTGTAAATCAAAGAGCAGGTACAAGGAATGCGAAGCAGCATTTAAAAGGGCAATTGAACTAGCGCCTTCTGACCATTGGCCATATATTGGGCTAGGGTGGTGCTACGGGCATTGGTGGGATGGTATTTATGCTAAAAGTTTGACAGAAAAGGAGCGCGAAGAATTTGATAAAAAAGCTGAAGAGATGTTTCATGCGGCTATAGAAGTGGCCCCATCAGCACCTGAAACTTATATACAGATGGCCACATATCTGCGCGAACCGAAGAAGAACAAGGATGCGGAGGCTGTTTTAATGACGGCCTTGCAGCGTGGCATATCGGATTACAGTATTTATATGGCATTAGGCATATGTTATCTTGATCAGCGAAATTTTAAGCGCAGCGAAAGAGCGTTTTTACGCGCGATAGCATTATCGCGTGGTAACATAGCTGTATATATTGAGTTGGGGAAGATGTATTGCGAACAAAAAAATTTTTCTAAGGCAGTAAGCGTATTTAAAAAAGCGTTAGCATTAAATCCTAATGATAGTTTTATTTTAGGGGAATTGTCAGTATGTTACAGGCAATTAGGAGAAGATAGCCTTGTGGAAGAATATTCTGTTAAGTCAGCTCTGGCAAGATCCAGATCTTATAAGGCGGTTACTTACAGGAGCTATCAGGAATTGAAATCTGTTTTAAAAAAGAGAAAAATAAAATTACTTTGCCTTCAGTATCCGTTGAGGAATATTGAATCCTTAAAAAAAATGGTAGGTGATGACGAAAATATTATTTTTGTAAGCAATGAGATGGTTTTTAAGGAAGCCTTGAAGAAAACTGCGTATAGAGAACTTTTCGAAGACAACTTTGCAGGAGATTTCGGCCATTGCACGGCCAAAGGTAACAGGATTATAGCAGAGAATATAGCCAAAGCAATTCTTTTTAATATAGATTTAGGCAAAGAATCTAATGGATAATAGTTTTTATCTGAAAAAAATTATTTCAGCATACAATAAATGCAGTCTCCTTACCAAAATTCATATCACGATAAGGTATTATACATGCCCTTTTTTATGGATAGAGCGTTACGTCCCAAATAAAGGCATAATTATTGACTATGGCTGCGGGCATGGTATATTTTCTCATATGCTTTCTTTGAAGTCTCCGGAGAGGGTTGTATATGCGTTTGATATTTCTGATAAAAAAATGAAAGAGGCAAAGAAAAGCATTCGGCATGCAGACAAGATAAAGTTTGTTGAACGTTTTGATCTATCCGGCCTTTTAACGGTTGCGGATTGCGTCGTAATTTTAGACGTACTGAGCTATCTTTCCGGAGACGAGAGGCAGGAGCTATTGCGTATGTTATACAAGAGCCTTAAGCCGGGTTCCGTTTTATTAATTAAAGATATAGATAAAGCTTCTACATTGAAATATCTTTTATTATTTTTGCAGGAATTAATCGCGGTGAGAGTATTAGGTATTACAAAAGCCCATGAACTAAATTTTTTTAAAAAATCATGCTTTTATGATTTTCTGCAAAACGCGGGCTTTAGAGTAAATACTATAGATATGAGCAGGGGCAGTTTATACCCGCACACTGCTTTTATTTGCAAAAAATAAACATATGTTTATTTAAGGTTTCTATATGGCCGGTAAGTTATTCAAAAATAAAATAGCTTGGTTGTTAATTGTTATTATTTTGGCCCATGGAGCCATTAATTTCCTTTGGCTTAAAATTGATAAAGCTCCTCAATGGTTTGATTCGGCTGGATATTTTAAGAGAAGCATTAATATTTTTGATGCAAGCAAAACCGGTCCGTTTGATTTTATAAAAGAAATACTTGGAGTGCGGGCAGAGGTTTATCATCCACACCGGGTATTATTACCTTTCGTAACGTTGCCTTATTATTATTTTTTCGGTATTTCCGAAGATATTGCGGTTATGAGCCAATTTTTATTTTTAGCAATAGTACTATTTTTAACTTATATTATAGGGGCAAGGATTTTTAACAAAAAGACTGGACTTTTAGCTGCTTTTATTCTATCCGTTTCCCCAGGATTTTTTACAAATTCCCGCAGATATATACCGGAATTTGCAGCCACTGCATTAGTTATTACCGCTGTATATTTTTTGCTTCGTTCAAGGGATTTTCAGGACAGAAAATTCTCATTATTGTTTGGTGTGTCTGCAGGCCTAAGTATGATCACAAAGGAAACAGCCTTTGCATTTTATCCGAGCGTAGTGCTTCTTGCAGTATGGCGCAATTTCATCGCGTATAAAAAAAGCGGATTCCATACAGAAAGTTTATATATGAGTTTAAAGAATGCATTTTTTGCGCTTGGACTGGCGCTGATGATTATTTTTCCTTTTTATTGGTTCCACAGGTATGCGATATTTGATAGGGTTTTTAATATAGCTTTCGACGAGGCTGTCGGATATACATATTATATGCCGAAAGTAGCCAGTTTTAAAGGATTTACCCTTTACGCCTGGCGTACTTATAGTTTTTATATATTGCCAGTAAATTTTATTTTTCTATGCGTCGGAATATTTCTATCGGCAGGAAAACGTTTTGAAAACAAGACATTTATTTTTTGTTGGGCAGGCATTTCATATTTCATGCTTTCTTTAGCAGCCGTAAAAACACACTTATATTTTATACCTCTTTTAATTCCTTTGTCTATATTTGCGGCAGAGGGTGTAGTAAATTTATTTAAAAACCAGGCTATGAAGATTTTAACAGTAACTATAGTTGTTCTGTTTTCAATTATCGAATTTTGGGCTTATTCTTTTCCTTTGCCTGCCTGTTTCAATGGGTGGAAATTTATCAAGAAGCCCGTGCAAACCAACAAGTTTCTCTATTATCCGGAAAAAGCGGATTGGCAGCTTGACGCCGTAGTAGAATACATGAAAGATAATTTTAATAAAAAAGAGGCCCCAATATTAACACATATGGGGGCGAACCTATTCAATTTTAGTCCGGTTGCTTTAGAAAGTGTGGCATTAAGAAAAAGATGTGATATGTTGGTTTCCTGGGATGATATATCGCCTTTTAATCTTGATACAGCAAATTATGTTATATTGAAGACAGGCGGTGATCAGGGTATTTTTTTTGACGCCATTAAGGCAGATAATCTTAAAAGGCGTTTGTTTTCAAGCGGTTTTTTTGTGAAGGAACCGAAAAGGTTTTTGTTGCCTGATGGTTCTTATGCTGAGGTTTATATGAGGATATGAATATTCTTCAGGTTGTGCACAGTTTTTTACCTTATACGATGGCCGGCACAGAGGTTTATTCCTATACCTTGTCAAAAGAATTGTCAAAAAAAAATAAGGTTTTTGTATTTTTCCGTATAAAAAATACCGCAGAGAAGGAATATTTCTTAAATCGAAGCAATTTTGACGGCCTTGAAACTTATGCCGTAAACAAGACGTTTAAGTTTTGTAATTCCTTTGAGGAAACGTTCAATGATGCTGCTATAGATGAAAAATTCCGCATGGTTTTGGACGAAGTGTCTCCAGACATAGTGCACATACATCACCTCTTGTTTTTATCGCATGGTATCGTCAGAGAAATCAAAAAAAGAAATATACCGATCGCGTATACATTGCATGACTATTGGCTGATGTGTTATAGGGGCCAATTGGTCAAGGAAGACCTTAGTCTCTGCGAATCGGGGCCGTGTCCGGAATGCCTGTTTTGTTTAAGATATTTACTCGGTATAAAAAAATATTCGCTGTATTTATATAGTTTTTTAAGGGTATGGCTGTCTCCGGCAGGTATAAATGTGTTAAAAAAAGTATATCTATTGTTTAAGAATCGTAAATTTGCCAATGAATTTGAAATATGGAAGCGTAGTTTGCGAGATATACGCATGAAAATAGACCTGTTTATAGCGCCGTCATATTTTATAAAAAATAAATTTTCTAAATTTGGCATTCAAGATGATAGGATAGTTTATTTACCATATGGTTTTGACCACAAAAACCATATGGTAAATAAAAAAACAAAATCCTATAAAATAAGATTTGGATTTATGGGTACGCTTTTGCCTGTGAAAGGGCTCGATGTTTTAATAAGCGCTTTTAAGAAAGTCTACGGCGATGGAGCCGTATTGTCAATTTATGGCAAACTTTTTGCTTACAGCGGGTTTGAATCATATCCCGAGAAATTAAGAAAAGATTCAATAGAAGATACGAGAATTAAGCTTAAGGGCGGATATGACCATAAAGATATTTCTGATATTCTGGCCGATATTGATGTTCTTGTAGTGCCTTCGGTTTGGCAGGAAAATGCGCCTTTAGTGATACAAGAGGCGTTTTTATCTAAGACGCCTGTTATTGCGTCAAAAATCGGCGGCATCCCTGAATTGATTTCTCATGGTGAAAACGGCTTATTGTTTGAACCTGGCGATATAAATGATTTGCAGTCGAAGATGCAGTACATATTAGATAATCCAAATATTATAGATGAATTTCAGGATAATATCCCTAAGATTAAAAGCATAGAGGAAAATGCGGCAGAGCTGGAAGAAATTTACAATAAATTAATAGTTCGGGATAAATTATAGAATCGGACATGCCTAAAATTTTGTATTTTTTTAAGATAGTTCCCATTATTTTTTTATTTGCCTGGATTTCGTTTTTCCCGGAGCCGGTGCAGGGGCAGTATTTTGTTGCCGTAAGAGGTATTATGGCAGTTTTTTTAGCTTTTTTTTTATTAGGCAAAAACCGTAAAATTCATTTGTTCAGCATTGCGGATTGGCCCTTGTGGCTATTTTTAACCAGTTTGTCTGTTAATGTGTTTTTTGCAATGAATAGAGACATAGCGTTTAACACGTATACTTACCTGGTGATAACTTTTTTCCTGCTTTTCTATATAGGTAAAAGCATATTTAATTCTAGCAAAGATAGGATGTTTATTGGTATGATTATTTGTACGTGTGCTTGCGTGATAGTGTTTATCGGGTTTTTGGAGCTGCATTTCGGAAAGAATATCCTGTATGAAAAATTTATAGATAACCCGTTTTACGAGAGGTACATACGCTGCGATGTCCGTATGATGTCGACCCAATTTAATCCGTCTGTTTTAGCATCTTTTATTCTTGGATGCCTGCCTTTTTGTTTTTATTTGGCCGGCGCTAAAACCTTTTTTCCGAGGAAATTAGGTATTATTTCTTTGATATTATGCGTAAGCGGCATCATTTTAGGATTTTCCAGAGGTGTTTTTTTGGGGCTTATAGCAATGTCTGTATTTTATCTGTGGAATGCAGGTAAAAGAAAATGGTTAATAGCGATGTTGTTGGGCTTTATCTTATTTATATCTTTTTGTTCTTTTCAAAAAAATACTAATATTAGCCGTTTTGGATTTCATAAAATGGTTTATGGTTATAGCGACAGCATTGTGTCTGGATATAGGCTGCAAAGGGTTGAAATGGCATTAAAAATGTTTAAAGAACAGCCTTTTGCAGGCATAGGGCTGAATCATTTCAGGTTAAGGTTCAATGAATTTTGCCGCGCCGGCGATTCCGGCAACGAGATATATGAATTTATGATACCGGATAATATGTATCTGACTTTTTTGGCTGAAACAGGCCTTATTGGTACGTTTGGATTTTTAATTTTTATTTTCTTTTTGTTTAAAAGAGGCTTTAAAAAAATGAAAGAAGCTCATGATAAACAGGCATTACTTGTTCCGATGTCAGCCTTGGCCGGCCTGCTTGCGAACATGGGCGCGTATGAATTATTTTATTGGAACAATCCATATATGCTTTTTTGTGTAATATGCGGTTTTATCTACGGCGCCGCAATGAGCGAATCCGATGCTTAAAATGAATCCAGAATCAAAATTGGTTTTAGCTGCAGCCGAAAAAATTGTCAGCGGCAAGGAAAATGATATAAATGCCATGATTGGCAGGAAAGATGTTGATTGGGATTTATTCAAAGATGCCATGTCCTATCATGGCATAGTTTCGTTAACCCACATTTGGTTTAAATCATATTATTCTTTGCTTCCTAAAAATATAGTAGATGTTTTGCAGGCGAGTTATTATTATTCTTTATTGCATGTTTCAAAACTTCAGTATAAATTTCTGGAGTTGCATGAGGTATTCGAGAAAAAAGGCGTAATTTTTGTTCCTATTAAAGGAGTTGCGCTGTTAGAAGATCTATACTCGGATAACCCCGCGAGGTTAAGTTCAGATATAGATGTTTTAGTCAGAGAAGAGGACCTGGATATAGCGGTTAAAATACTTCAAGAGCAGGGGTACCAGAAAGAATTATACGGGTTAAAAGAGTCATATTGGAGAAACAAACAGTATCATTTTATTTTTACTAAAAAATTAAATAACGAATTTTCTCCTATAGTAGAGCTTCACTGGGATCTTGATTATCGCAGGTACAGGAGGCATTTATTACCGCGTATATTCAACCGCCTAAGAGGTGCTTGTATGCAGGATAGAAAAGTGAAACTTCTTTCGCCTGAAGATACTTTTTTTGCCCTGGCTTTACATCAGCGAAGATTTGGCATTGCGTTGTCATTAAGAGATGTTTGTGATATGGCAAGGCTTTTGAATAAATATGCGCCCAGTTTTGATTGGAATTATGTTCTTGACGAAAGCAAAAGATCCAACGTTTGTTCAACTATATATTTTGCTATATGCCAGGTTAGCGTATTATTTAATATTAATGTGCCTGGTTATGTGCATAAAGGCCTTAATGTTCCCGCATGGAAGAAGATTGCCATCAGGAATTTTATACAAAAAAATACATTCTTACAAAACCAGCATGCTAATAATAAGAGGCTTTATCTTAAGGCGCACTTTCTTTTATACGATAATATTTGGGAGCCTATAGATTATATTTTAAATATACCGCAAGAGCAATTTGCCAAATTTTACGGATTAGACACGTATAGCAAAAAAACAGAATTTTTTTACCGTTATCGTTTATTCTATATTTTTCTGAAAAGGGCTGTTTTTTATGGATGAAAAATTGTATTTTTTCAATACAGAAGGATTTAGTATGTGGCCTTTTTTAAGGGCAGGCGAACAGCTGATAATTAAAAAATATCCGGTTGAAAAACTGAAGGCCGGGGATATTATCTTATATAAGTCTGATAGTATGCCTGTATGCCATCGCCTGGTAAGGAAAATTAGGAATAAAAACGGATATCTATTTTATGTACGCGGCGATAATTCAACTTGTAAGCCGGAATTAGTCAAAGCCGAGGATATTTGCGGCAAAGTAATAGGCGTCTTTAAGGATGCCAATAATCTGATAGATTTTAGCTGTTGGTATTGGATAGTTATAAACCAGCTCATTGTTTTATTTGCCCCGCTGATCAGCACTGCGGCCAGAACAGTAAAACCATTATATGTAAGGATAACCAGATGAAAGCGTTGCTGAAGCTATTTTTTTTATACCGCAGGCAGATTTTAGTTTTATCTTTGCTAAGCTTATTTTCCTATAGTTTTTTTATAGCTGTTCCGTATATTTCTAAATTATTTATTGATAAAGCATTTATTGCCAAGGATATGTCAAAATTTATAAGTTTATCTGTCCTGGGGGCCATTATTTTCATATTCAGCACTTTGGTTAGTGTTTTTAATGATTCCGTAAAAAAGAAATCATCTGTGAAGCTCAAGCTTAGCTTAACCGGTAAATTCATCCGTAAATTCTATTCATTGGATATGAAATTTTTTCAAAGCAATTCTGTGGGTGAGAATATATACAGGATGTCAGATACGGATTCTATCGTTAATTTTATACTGGAACAATGCCCCAGTATATTGGTTGATGTTATTAAGTTATTTATTATATTGGCGGTATCTTTGTATATAAATGTGCGCCTGACTGTATTTTTACTCGTTTTAAGCCCGCTTTTTCTGGTAAATAGCCTGTATTTGCAGAGGAAACTTAGGCCTATATACGAAGAAATGTGGAAATACAGCGCTTTATTTTCAAAAGAAACCTATGAGGCGTTTTCAAAGATATTAATTATTAAGGCGCTTGGGCTTGAAAAATATCAAAGGCATAAATACTTAAAGGCATTAATAAAAAATACGCGCCTTAGCATAAAAAGTTTTCGTTGGACAGTTGTCAGCGCTTTAAGCTCATCATTTTTATCAAAATTCGTATTTGGTTTAGTAACGCTCTATGGCGGATGGCTGATAATAAAAGGCAATTTGACGATAGGCAGTTATACGGCAGTGATGTTGTATCTTGTTATGCTTGGAGGGCTGTTGGAATCTTTGAGCGGCAGGTTTCAGCATTTCGCGCAGGAAACAGTATCGTTTAAGCGATACTTTGAAATTATGAATATGAAAACAGGCATAGATGATATGCCGCATGCAAAGGATATGAAATCTGCGCAATCAGACATACGATTTAAGGCAGTATCTTTTGGATACAGCAAGGATAGGCCTGTTTTAATGGATTTAGGCCTTAGTATTCCTTCAAATTCGTGGGTAGCGGTAGTTGGGCCATCCGGTTGTGGTAAAACAACGCTTATAAATTTGATTTTGAGGTTTTATGACCCGGACAGCGGCGAAGTTTTATTGGGCGGTACTCCCATTAAGGATATAAGATTAAGCTCATTAAGAGAAAATGTTGCCATTGCTACGCAGCAGCCTCTTTTGTTTGACGTGTCTTTAGAGGAGAATATTAGCTATGGGTTAAAAAAAATTAATAGAACAGAAATAAGCGAAGCAGCAAGGATAGCCTGTGTGGATGAATTTATCAATCAATTGCCGAAGGGTTATCAAACAATGGCCGGTGAAGATGCATGCTGTTTATCGCAGGGCCTGAAACAGCGTATAGCCATTGCAAGGGCGGTTATCAGAAAGCCTTTGTTATTAATATTGGATGAAGCGACTTCTTCGGTAGATTCTTTCACGGAGGAATTAATATTTAATAATATAAAACAGTCCAGGCGCGGATTAAGCACTATTATTATATCGCATAGGTTATTTTCAATAAAGGATGCGGATCAGATATACTTTTTAAAAAATTCAGGCAGTATAGAATATGGCACTCATAATGAACTTTTATCTAAAAGCAAAGCATATGTTGATTTCTTTCATAATCAAATAAATGAGCAGAAAAATGAAGAATATATTTCTAATAGAAGATCATGATGAGGCGTTGAAGCTTTGGAAAGAGAGCCGGATACGGAATCTAGATTTGGTGCATATAGATGCCCATATTGATTTTGGGTTTTATATGGCAAGGCCTATAAATGATGTGATCCGGCAGGCTAAAAGCCTAAAGGAATTAAAGAATGACTTGGAGCGCAGTATTGCTTTTAAGCGTTATGAAAATGATTTTGACAAACAAGTTAATATAGGCAATTATATATATCCTGCAATGGAAGAAGGAATAGTTAAAGACTTTTATTGGGTGATGCCCGGGGGTATATTTGAGTTTGAAAGCTCTGTCAAGATTATAAAAAGAATCCTGAATGGGCTGAATAAATATGATTTGAATGCTAGAGCTAAAACTCAAGAAATAAAACCTGGTATAGTTTCAATCCAGCTGTTCGGAAGAAAATTTGTTATTTGCATATTAGATAAATTGCCAAAGCTAAAACATAAAATATTACTGGATATTGATACCGATTTTTTAGTCATAGACAGCCTTAGAAATGCCAGCAATGCGGTGGGCATAGGCAATAGAAAACCATGGATTTTACCCGATGAGTTGGTAGTAAAGATAAAAAACAAACTCACATCGCCAAAATTTATAACTATAGCTTATTCTGTGAACGGCGGCTATACGCCTATGAGATATAAGTATTTAGCTGATGAGGTGGCGTACTGTTTTTCGCCAATAAAATTTAGGGAGCATTTTAAGCGCAGTCGTGAAGCAGCGTTTTATTTTGACAATTTCTGTGAAACAAATAAAAAAATATTTTATCAGAAAGCAGTAAAACATAATCCTCTTTATCGTGCGCCTGATAATAATTACGGCCCGCTTTATCTGGGTATTGGCGAAATTTCCAAAGCAAAAAAAGAGTTTTTAAAAATACTTGCCGCTGATCCGCGCAATCCTTCTTGTTTCTATGGGCTAGGCGAAATTGCCTTAAAAGAGAAGGATTTTCTGAATGCCAGAAAATGTTTTTCCGCAGCTTTAAAAAAATCAAATAATAATATTTTTGACAAAATAAAAATATCTGCTTTGTTAGGTTTAGCTAAAGCAGAGTTTATGCGGCGTAATTTTAAAATGTCAAAAACTTTGCTTTATGCATATTTATCTAAAAGGCCGCTAGATGCGCAAGCCTATTATTTTTTAGGGCAGATATCTGAAAAAGAAAGAAATTTTTCATCAGCAGTTAAATTTTATCAGGATGCGATAAGGTTGGGTTTCGATAATGCATTATTGCTTAAACGGATACTAAAAATAATATGTTATTTACCAGAGAAAAATAGTATAATAGATTATATAAGTGAGAAATATAAAAAATTTCAGGGATCTAAAAAAGATATAGCCAATATAGGAAAGGAGATTAAAAAATGGAGAAAAATCTAGTGTTAAAGAAAAATCCTAATATGGTAACCAGGGTGATAGATGGAGAGGCGATACTTATGCCTGTTTATAAAAGTTCGGACGAAATTAATTGCATATACACCTTAGATAAAGCTGCTTCGCGCGTTTGGAATCTGATAGATGGCAAAAAGGCATATAGTAAGATTAAAGCGGAAATTTTGAAAGAATTTGACGTAACAGATAAGGATTTTGATAAAGAAATGGCAGGCTTCCTTAAAGATTTGAAAGAAATAAAGGCGGTAATTTAAAGACGGCAGATCTTTTTATGCAAACGCATAGCATAGGTTATATTCATCGTTTTATAAATAAGAAAGAATATTTTCCCTGGAGCGGGCAGATAGATCTTACTTATAGGTGTAACCTTAACTGCGTTCATTGTTATTGCAAGGGTTCGGAAGACGAACAGCGGGAACTAACCGCCAGTGAAATCAAAACCATCTTTAATCAAATTTACAAAGCAGGTTGTTTGTTTCTTAGTTTAACCGGCGGGGAACCGTTGATTAGAAAAGATTTTTTGGATATTTATGCCTATGCTAAAGAAAAAGGTTTTATCATTACGATTTTTACCAACGCAACACTTTTCACAAAAGAGATCACAGCCTATCTTAAAAAATCGCCTCCTTTTCGCATAGAAATTACTTTAAACGGCATAACACAAAAAACCTATGAGTCTATTACGCAGATAAAAGGTTCTTTTTTGAAAGCAACGGATAGTATCAAATCCCTTGCGGAAGCTAAACTGCCTCTTAAGATAAAAACCAATTCTTTAAAGCAGAACAAGCATGAAATCGCCGGGGTGAAGAAATGGACAGAAGAGCTTTTGGGTAAACCAAGCGAAAATAAATACTATTTTCAATATGATACAATGATATTTCCGCGGCTAAATGGTGATAAGGCGCCGATACAATATCGTCTTTCTTTTGAAGAGATGATTGAATCAAAAAAGCGCGACCCTGATATATGGAAGGAATACCAAAGGGGCCTGCACGGCAGGTTCCCTAAGTTAAAAAGAGACAAACGTTTTTTATATAATTGCAATTCATGGTTTAGCAATTTTTTCGTAAATCCATACGGCAGGCTTAAATTCTGCGAATTTTCAGACAAATTCAGCGTGGATTTAAAGACAACCCCTTTTGCAAAAGGTTTTTATGGAATTTTTCCGAATATATTAAAAGAAAAATTTAAAACGGATTCCAAGTGCATAGATTGTAAGCTTAGGCCCATTTGTTATCATTGTCCCGCAAGGGCATATTTAGAGACAGGCAGTGAAGAATCGCCGGTAGAGCATTACTGCCAGCTGGCAAAGGATTTTAACGGGGAGGCGTACAATGCCAAAAAAACCAAAATTTAAGCCAAATATTACAAAGGTAAAGCTTAATCCTGAACAAGCAGTGTTGGCGTGTGGTTGTTGGGATACTATGAGAGCGTGGGAATATTTTCCTTACAGAAAGAGTGGTATAATGTCGCCGTCTGTTGAAGACCCTGGTTATGGCGATTACAGTACGCTTCAACAATATTATGCATGCTTTCAGACTTTTAGATCTAATACAACATATTTCGCTAAATATTATAGCGATAATAGAAAAGGCTGGGGTTGGTTTTTGAAAAATTCAGCAGCTAGTAGTTAAAACGTAAAAAGGGATAGGCATTTTTTATATAATTGCAATCTATACTGCCAGTTGGCATAGGATTTTAAGAAAGAGGTATTAAATGCCAAAAAAACCAAAATTTAAGCCAAATATTACAAAGGTAAAGCTTAATCCTGAACAAGCAGTGTTGGCCTGTAGTTGTTATGGCGCTGGTTATGGTACAGGCAATAATTGGTACCAACGCGATTATTCTGCCCGGGTAATGCATTGTGTGTCCTTCCGCAGGCAAAGCACTGCGGAATATACATGCGGCAGAGGCACTAATCCAGATGTTCAGCTTTTAGGTAAAACGACATACAATTGCATTAGCAGTGCTTCATCTTAAGCAAATGGGTTTTAAAACAATGAAATTATTATCAAGCGACATATTTTGGCAGCGTATACATAAGTCAGCAAAAATAAACAATTTACCCTTGCGTGTTATGTTTGAGCTGACTTACAAGTGTAATTTCAAATGCAAACATTGTTATGTACCATATAGTTACAGGAAGTATAAAGATATTAAAACCAAAGAAGCATTTTCAATAATAGACCAGCTTGCTGATATAGGATGTTTTTATCTGGGTTTTACAGGCGGTGAGCCGTTTGCTAGAAAAGACTTGATGGATATTTTATGGTATGCAAGAAAGAAAGGTTTTGAGGTTATCATATATACTAATGGTTTATTGATAGATAAGTCTAAAGCAAAAGAGTTAGCAAAGATACGCCTTAATAAGATAGATATAACCATTCCAGCGATGAGCGAAAGGCCGTTTGAGAAAATAACAGGTGTCAAGGGTTCGCATAAGAAAGTATTCAACGCAATAGAATTGTTAAGAAAGAATAACGTGCCGTTAGGTTTTAAAACGTGTGTTTTGAAGGAAAACGAGAAGGAAATAGGCGATATCCAGAGATTTGCGCAATCTTTGGGTGCGTTGCATCGTTTAGATGATACGCTTTCGCCAAGGTTGGATGGGTCAAGAGAGCCTTATGAATATGTGGGGAATCTAAAAAATATTTGTCATTCTGAGCCTTTGCGAAGCAAAGGCGAAGAATCTAAAAGAGAGATCCTTCGCTTCGCTCAGGATGACACATCTACGCCTTTGTTTAAATGTGGCGTTGGCGCTGCGCAAGCCGCGATTACCTCGCAAGGCGAACTGAAACCATGCCTTATGATAGATGAGCCGCGGTTTAAGATTCATGATAATGGATTAAAAGATGCGTGGGTAAAATTAAAAGAATTTATATCAAGTATAGGACCCGATAAAAATTATAAATGCGATATTTGTAATTTGCAAGGTTATTGCAAATGGTGTCCTGCAAAGTCATGGCTTTATAATAAAACTTTTACCAGTTGCGACCCGGAAAGTTATAAAAAAGCAAAAGGAGGCATGAAATGCCAAAAAAACTAAAATTTAAACCAAGCATTACAAGGGTAAAGCTTAATCCGGAGCAGGCTGTTCTTATCTGTAGTTGTTATAGTGCTGGTATGTTGAGAGGCGCGCCTTTGATGTACGCGGGGAATGTTATTGGCCCTATTCATTGCCTTGGGGGCTATAAGGCTGCAGACCAGGGAGGAAAGTCATGTGTAAAAACTGTGCCCGATGGTTATTTTATGGCTTATAATGGGCCGCCAACGGCAGCTTCTTCTTAACATAAAAAACAAACGAGGAGAGTTTTATGCCAAAAAAACTAAAATTTAAACCAAGCATTACAAGGGTAAAGCTTAATCCGGAACAGGTGGTTTTATCCTGTCATTGTTTTAGTACAGGATGGGGATATTACGGCGGCCAGTATGGCACGCTTACTAGGCAGTGGGTAGGTGAGCAGGTTTGGATGTGTCAGATTCATGCAGGCGGGGGTTCGCCTCAAAATAAAGGGTTAGGCATTAGCCCCTATAAATATGTTGGTACAGGTAATCAGGGCCAAGCTATGTATTCACACACTTCTGGCGCCACAACATCATAAACTTTATAAAATGCAGAAACAACAGTATAAAATATTCAGCTTAAAGACTCACAAGAATAATTGGCAGACGAATAAGCCGAACGTCTGCCAGTTTGAGTTGACATTTGCGTGCGGCCTTCGCTGTAAACATTGTTACACAGACTGCTATAATAATCCCGGTGATATTAAAAATGAATTAAGCGAGAAACAAATAAAACTTATTTTAGATAAGGTTTATAACGCAGGCGTATTATGGTTGTGTTTTACAGGGGGGGATCCTCTGGCCAGGAAAGATTTTTTGGATATTTATTATTACGCAAAGAAGAAAGGTTTTATTATAACAGTATTTACAAACGGTTATTCTATGACAAGAAAAATAGCAGAGGAGCTTAAAAAATATCCGCCTTTCGTAATTGAAATGACTTTAAATGCTGCAAGCGAAGAACTATACGATAAGATATCGCAGGTTAATGGTTCATTTGTCAAAGTAATGAAAGGCATAGATTTGATTTTAAAGGCAAGGTTGCCTTTAAAGATAAAAACGCAGATTACAAAGGATAATTTTAAAGATATAAAAAAAATAAAAGGTTTTATTGAAAAGCTAGGTTTATTATTCAGGCCTAGTTTTGATTTGCACGCGCGCTTAAACGGAGATTTGGCGCCGTGCAATTTAAGATTGTCTGCGCAGGAAATATTAAGTTTGGACGGTAATAAAGATTTTTCTGACAGTGGTGAATGCTATTCTAAATCCCAAGAAAAGCAGGATCGTTTTCTTTTTCGCTGCGCAGCAGGCAGTGGAGACGGATTTCATGTAGACCCTTATGGTAATACATTCATATGCAATTTGCTGCGAAAACCTGCTTTTAATCTGCTTAAATTCGACATAGAATATATGAGAAATAAATTATTGCCTTTAGTGCGCCAAATGAAATTTACTACTGATTCAAAATGCAGGGTTTGTAATTTAATAAATTCATGCAGGCTATGCCCTGGCAGGGCTTATGTAGAAACCGGCAATAAAGAATCGCATGTGCAATATTATTGTGAATTAACAAAAATAATATGAAAGGATAATAATGAAAACAGAAGCTAAGCTAAAAATAGCGGATATAATTATAAAAATGCAGAGCGATTTTGCGTTACAACAGTTTACAGAGCAAGAGAAAAAACAGCAGGCGTCAGAGCGTTTTGATAATTTTTCATATAAAGGTAGAACTAATCCTGATATTGTTATAGATATAAAAATAGTAGAAAAGCTTCCTGATTATTCCGGCGATAATATATTTATTACTAAGCATTTTCAGGATAACAGTGAAAACTGGCGCCTTTTTAAGAGAGGCGCCAGTATTGTTTATAAGGCCATAATTGAAAGCAAAAAGCAGGTTATGGTTGTAAATGATGATTTTGACAGGGTAACCGCTTATCTTTTGCCTAAACAGGATAAAGGCCTGGTATGGGCTACTTCAGATATAATCTATGATTTTCTGCAGGTTTTACTTATAAATTATTTTTCCAAAACAAAAAAGGGCATATTTACCCATTCAGTCGGCATAAAAGATGTAAACGGCAACGGCCTGCTTTTTAACGGCAAATCAGGGGCAGGAAAAAGCACAACAGCCCGTTTATGGCATAATAATACCAAGGCTATGGTCTTAAATGACGATCGCATTATAGTGAGTAAGGTTAAGAATAAATTTTTTATACATGGTTCTCCATGGCATGGTGAATTCAGCGATTACCTTAATTCAAGGATAGAATCAGCGCCACTCAAAAATATATTTTTCATACGCCATTCAAAGAAAAATACCGCGGACAGGATTTGCGAAAAAGAGGCCTTTAGCGTATTATATCCTGCATTGTTTCCTACTTTTTGGAATAAAGAATGTTTAGAAAATATCGCGTCATTTTGCCTGGAATTAATTAAAGAAGTGCCTTGTTATAAGCTGGGGTTCACAAAAGATGAAGGAGTTATTGATTTTGTAAGGTCATTATAGATAAGCCCAAGGGTCAGCCACCAAATAAAACTTACTTCAGGCAGAAAGAAAGTAAAATCTACGAAATTATGAATGAGAAAAGCAAAAACTGCAATTTTTATCGTGGCATGGTTATGCTTTAGTGTAGCCCATACCAGCCATAAAAAAGAAATCAAACTTAATATTCCTGCTTCAGCCCATAGCTGGAGGTAGGAATTATGCGCATAACGTGAATTCATGATATTAAAATTCCCCATACCTACGCCTGTTAGAGGATGCGCTTTTATTATTTCTAATGTATCATGCCAGTAGCCTAATCTTTGAATTAAAGAAAAACTCGGCAAAGTATGTTGTGCCGAGTTTTTCTGCCTTATAATAAAGATTACTGCGCCCATTGCGGCAAGTATAACAAAAGGTATAATTTTCGTGAAAGAGAGCCCCCTTTTTAAATAAACATATAAAGCCGTTGCGATAAATAAACTTATAATAGCGCCTAGGGATTTAGTAAGAAAAAGCGCGTAAAGCATGCATGCCGCAATAATCCACTTATCTTTATTTTTTTCTGCAAAAATAAGCGGGATAATAAGTATGAGGTATCCTGCAAGCGCATTTGGCATTACAAACGGGAAAAATATCCTTTTTCGGTTTAAGTAATCCAGGACAAACGGATCAGTAGTATGTATTTTATTTACATAATCCATTGTATGCCTGAAGCCGAAGAAATACTGGTATAGTGCAAGTATGCTGATGATAAAGCCCGCGAATATTATAACGCGGATCATTTTTGATTTCTCTTCGCTAGATAACTTAAAGGCAGTTATTAAAAGCAGGATGCCTGTTATATATTTGTAAAGCTCCTGCAGGCTGGTTAGCTTATTGAAGGAAAAAAACAAGGAAATAATTAAGGCCAGAATAAATAGTGTAAGAGGAGAAAGAATATTTCTGATGTAGCGGTGCCTGGCACCAATCAGTGTGCCTGGCACCGCTACAAAGATGGATTTTAAATGGTGTTTCCAAATAATTATAATTAGATTAATAAGCAGTAAATACGAATATGCCAAATTTAAAGCAGGAAATGCCATTGAAGATATAAAAGGCCGGATAAAGATTAGAATTAGTAAAGCATTCAGCATCATGCTATAATTGTATCCCAGAGGCAGGGTATATGTCAAATACATTGGTAAGTATAATTATAGTAAGCGCCGGGAAAAAAGATTATCTTGAACCTTTGCTTGAATCTATAAAAAGGCAGGCTTATAAGGCGCAAGAAGTCATAACCATAGACAATAAAGACAGAAAGCTGTCTTTTTGTGATTGCCTTAATAAGGGCATTGCGATGAGCAGGGCGGATTTCATTCTTTGCCTTAATGATGATGTCATCTTAGATGAAAAGTTTATTGAGCGGGCCATAGAGGCTTTTTATATAGACGAAAAAATAGGATTGGTTAGCGGCAAGATATTGAGGTTTGATAAAACAACAATAGACAGCACTGGCCTGTTTTTAAGCGTTTGGCGTACTGCGAAAGAAAGAGGCTATGGCGTAAAAGATATAGGCCAGTTTGAAAAAGGCGGGTATGTGTTTGGCGTAACCGGCGCAGTAGCGCTATATCGCCGAAATATGTTAGAGGAGATTAAACAAAATAACGAATATTTTGATTCTAGATTCAGATTTTTTTATGAAGATTTAGATGTTGCCTGGCGCGCGCATAAGCTTGGGTGGAAAGGGTATTATATGCCAGGCGCGTTGGCATATCATATCAGAGGCGGCACTGCAAGGCAGCCCGCTGGCATCGGTAAAAGATTTGCCAGGCGTTATATTAATAGAGAGCTTCATTTATGCCTGATTAAAAACAGATACCGCACTATTGCGAAAAATGAAACAGTTTTTGGCTTATTGTTACATCTGCCTTTTATATTGCTGTATGATATTTTTGCGTTGAGTTATCTTATTACTGAAATATTTTTTGGTAGGTTAAAAGAAACCTTCTGTCTTCAGTATCGCCTGATGAAATAGCGTTGTCTTGGTCATTGCGGTATAAGAAGTCTGCTGAAAGCCTGTGGCCTTTTCCCATCTGATAAGTGGCGTCTAGCGCGGCTGTCCATGTTGAATGGCTTGCGATATCTTTTCTTGAGTCAGTAATCATATAAGTTAAATACGGCGCAAAGCTAAGTTCTGCTCCGCTGTTTAAGAAATAATGGCTGAACGGCCATGAAAAAGTTGTGGAATATATATTTGTTTTTTCATCCTGAAGCATTCCTGTTTTATCTGAAAGATCCTGATAGCTGTAATCAAGAGAGAGGTTTGCTCCTGCCCAAAGGCGTAAGCCTGTGCTTAAATTTATAAAATTCTGCCCGTTGGTTCTTCCTTCACTGCCATCCTGGTTCTTAGTTGTATCAGAATGCATATATTCGCCTGATAATAGGATCATATCAGTAATCTCTTTAGCCGCCCTTATGTTATATATATTTGTGTAAGAGCCGAATGTTTCTATGTTGTCTATTGTTTTGCGGTAGGTGTAAGAAGTGTTTAAATCAACGCCATAGAGCTTTTTTGCCAATTCAAAAATTATATCCCTGTCAGAGACATCGTTTGATGCATAATCGCTTCCAGGCACAGAAAGGGTATTCATAACCTTTAACCTTATAGCGCTTTGCGGAAGCCAGTTGTCAATATCAGGAGAAAACCTTAAGCCTGTGCCGTAATTTGTCTGCTGGGTCATTTCCATATTGCTTTTATGTTCCAAATTGTTTCTTACACGCGAAAAAGAAAGGTCCATATAAATAGGGTCAAATTCAAAAGGCCTGTATTCCAAGTAGTTATCTATTTTTTCTCTGTCAGATGTAATGCCTGCTATTCCTAATGTGTTTGTGGATGCCAAGTCTGAATATGAACGAAAATCAGAGCCTATGCGTTCATAGGAATTTACCAGCCTGAATTTTGGTATCGTGAGTTCGGAACGTATATAATTGGCAAAATCTTTAAGCTGCTTGCCTCTTACTAGAATATCTTTGTCTGTTCTATCTTCATCGCTTGTGCTGTAAGCGCTTTCAGTTTCTATATTCCATTTTTCAGGGACAGCTTCAATGCTTTGGTCTATTGCGACAACACGGTTGAGTTTTGGGTCGTAACTAGGGTCTATAGAACGCACTCTTTCGGAATCTTTTAATTCCATATATGATACGCCAATTTTGTAGCCGTCCATAACCTTATAGGCATCGCGTACGCCAAATACTTTTCGTGGATAGATATATTCTTTTTCTCTATTAGGATGTTCTGTAGTTTTTGTCATAAAGTGCGGAGTTTCACCCCATAAAATCTTAAAGTCATTCACTTCATTTTTTAACGCGAAATTCACGCCGCGATAATACATGCCACGCATAGTATAACGGCTTAAATTAGTCGATGTGTCGCCGGCGATGAAGCGCATGCCGTTAGGGTTGCTTAAAGAATACATTATCCTGCGGATTCTTAAATCTTCATGGCTGTTGTCATGATAACGCGCGTCAAGAGAGAATGTGTTTTGCCATTCATTTTGAGGCTGATCCAGCCTGATATGTTCCGCCACAAAGGCTCCTTTTGGGTCAAAGCTTGTGTCGCTAGACGAGCCAAATTTTCTATTATTAAATCCGACGCTGGTTTGATTGATAAATCTCTCGTATGGTTTTCCGCCGTAGTCAAGGGCAGGTTTTTGCTGGTCAGTGATTTCAATTCTTCTTCTGGCATTTATCGCGTTCTTGTAGCCGGTTATCTGTTCGCTTAATTCCTGGCTTGTTACGCCTGTTTCATTAAGTTTAATCCAGATTTTATTTAAGTAGTCGCTGGCAGCCGGGTTTTTAGGGTCTTCTTTAAGCACAGCCTGAAATTCCGCCATAGCTTCTTTTAGTTTTCCTAAGTCATATAATCTGCAGCCGCGCGCTATCGTAAGCGCCATGTCAGAGGGGAGCGCTTCAGCGGCAAAGGATGCAGAAGATAAGAGAATGACAATTGTCATTGCAAGGGCTGCATTTGTTTTTTTAATACATAATGTTAGATTCATGGCGAATAGATCTCAACAATTAAAGTGCCTGAATAATTTCCTTTTACTGAAGTCGGGCTTGTTTCTGTGGCAAAATATACGCTAAACGGGCTTTTTAAAGTAAAATCACCTGTTCTGTTAACATCTGTGGCATATTGCGTGTCAGTGATATCCTGGCCTATAAGATTTCTCCATGTGCCCCTGTCCGCAGTCATTTCGCTGTAATCCGGAATCCTTAACCATGCGGCTTTATTTTCAAATCTTTCTCCTGTGTCAAGGATTGGGCCTTTCCAGTATGTGTCATCATTAACTGGAGGCGGCCCGGATAATGCGCTGTCCCATCCCATTTCCTGGTCTTCAGGAGGGTAATTTAAACACCATACCCGAAGCGGCATAGAAAATTTTCCGTCAGATGAAATAAAACCAGCAGGGCTTTGGGTATAAACGCTTTCCTGGATACCTTTATAGCGTGTTTTATTGTCAGTATATATTCGCATATACCAGGGCCTTTGTTCGCCTAAAACATTATACAAAAAGAAATCCCACTTTATTTCAAGCGGGATAGGAAACATATGCCTGCCATAAGGCAATACGCCGAAGTCTAATGTTGTGGGAGATACTTGTAATTTTTCAGTGGCAGGCCCTGATCCTATGCGGACAGGGTAAGCCCCAAAGACATTCGTTACAACACTTTCATTTATACCATCATCAGAGCCTACTATTCTTATTGCGATAGTGAATGTCCCTGCAGTAGACGGCCATGTGGCAGTAAGGCTTATTCGTCCGCCAGTAGCGAGATTGGTAACGCCGCCGGAAGTGCGTTCTATTTCTACGCCGGTGGCCTGGTTTGTTAATACAACGTCTAAATAAAAATATTCAGGCCCAGGAGGATTGGCTATGGTAGGGCCGTTATTTTTGGCAGTTGCGGCAAAAGTGACAGTATCGCCTGCGGTGAAATTATGTTTGTATGAATAATCGGCAATTTCAATGCTTAAGGCAAAGGCCTTATTGCTTATAAATATAAGACATATAAAAGAGAAAAGGTATATAGACAGATTAGTTAGTAGTTTGTTTATATTCTTCATTTTGCGCCAGCTTAAAGTTTGTATTAAAATTTATGAAAATCGGGTCTTCGCCGTAAACTCTTGCTACTTCTTTATCATTATCGCCATAAAGCACAAAAACAACCCTGTATTCGCCTGTAGGAGGAGGGCAGAATTCATCGTGCATTATCCAGCCCTGTGTTGAAAAAGTAGATTTTTCTCCTGTTTCAAACCTTCTTTTTACAGGCGAAGCTGTAGGGTATTTTTCGATACCTGTTTCAGTATGTACCAGTACAGGAGAAAAATACACCAATCCTATGCCAAAACCTTTGTTTTCAGCGGTTACGCTTATATCAAAATTTTCTCCGTATCTTAAGTTATGTTTATACTTAGATTCGATAATTTTGACGTTATAACCGAAACAAGTTTGACATAGCAGGAGTATAGCTATGGCAATTAAACAGATGCTGCCTGTCTGCCTTTGTCTGGGCAGCACCATGTGAGTATTCATTTTATTTTACATCAAACTCAGCGCTCTTTTGTGCGAAATTCTCCGTTCCTATATCTGCTGTTGCGACTACTGTATATTTTCCTGTAAAATCCGGCACCCATTCCGCAGTAAGCCTTTCAGCGAAACCCGCGAAAATAGGAAGTGTTTTTCCGAGAGGTATTTTCTTTACCACAGTTTTATACTGGTCTATAATTGTAAGCGTTACAGTGGGCCTTATATGGACTGTGCCGCTATTTTTTACAGCGGCTGAAAACCACACGAATTTTTTATTTTTGGAAGAAACAGCTTCAAGATTTGTTATCTCGCATGACATCTTCAGCGAATCTTTTATTTCTACATAAACAGGTATGTTTATTCTGGGAGTGATTTTTATTCTGACTTGCCCGGCAGTGCCCGGTTCTATCGGCGCGGCAGGCTGTTCTTCATCTATTAATATAGCCGCCACATATTCATTTTTTGCCGATGAGGGCACATTTATCGAATACTGAATTTGCTGGGTTTTGCCTTTTTCAAGTTTTACCTTATCCGGTTTTAAGTTTATCCAATTTTTGCAGGAAGGCAGTGTTTGCGGTTCTGAATTTTTAGGATAGATAGTTTCCACAGAAAACATATACCTGTATTCACCCGGAGACAATGATATGTCTATGTTTTCGTTGCCGCGGTTTGTTATGGATATATATCCGGCAATAGGTTTTCCGCTGTCAGCCTGTAATTCCATGCGCATTGGATCTATTTCAATGGAGGCAAAGAGAGGAGAAGGTAAAAGTAAAAAGCAAAAAGTACAAAGTACAAATAGTTTTCTCATGGGCATGTCAAGATCTCAATATATAAATTCGCTGTATAATTTGTCGAAACCGCTTTTTCGTCAAACCTTGCCTTAAAATTAATCTCCATAGGCGTAGCAGAAGTCATATCGCCTGAAATATTATCGTCTTTATCAAATAAAATACTGTTTTCTCCGGCTACCCATACTTCGTTTCTTGGGTCAATTGCCATTATTATGCAGTCTGTGTAAGGCATGGCCCTGTTTATCTTGTCAGGTATATATGGCTTGTAATTTGACTGGTTTATGTCAGGCACAACCCTGTAATTTGAAAACATCATAATAGGCGCGTCAACTAAAAGAGGTATTGAAAACCTTCCGTCTGTTGATATGAGCCCTGACTGGTTCTGAGGCCTCGCAGCGCTTGCTATTCCGGTATAATTTGTGTTATCTGTGTATACACGCATTATCCATGGATATTCGCCGTTATATACACCTTCAACTATTATTTTGCCGATATTTTGCTCGCCAGATTTTTTAATATCAAAATCAAGTTTGCCTGTAAAAGAATATGTGCCGAATGAGTTAACTTTTCCTCTGACAGGTATTATTGTGCGTTTTGCAAGGCAAGTTCCGGCTGTAAAAGCCAGCATGCATACAGTTAAAGAGGCAATAATGGCAGTTTTTATTGTGTTATTCATGTTTTTTCTCCGTCTAGTATTTCCTCAGCAATCATAGGCATGTTTTGCGATAAATATGCCTGTATATCCGCGAATGTTTCATAATGCACATAAGGGATGTTTTCTTTTGCGCAATACTCGCTTAGATGCGCCTTTGTGAATCCAAGATCAGCATGCCTAACCGGGCACCTGTCAGTGGTAGAGTCTCCTATATATATGATATAATACCCTAAAGCCATGTATTTACGCAAGTGCATTGTTTTACAATTGCCGCATAAGTTGCAATTGTCGCTGGTGTAAGGATTTTCTATGACGAATTTATCTTTATCTAATAATAGTTTATTGGAATAATAAGGGATGTTATTAATATTGTACTTTTTAAGAATGGTATCTATGCACAGCGAAAATCCGCCGCTTACTATTACGAATTCATAGGCCTCTCTGTTGCAGAACTCAAGGAATGGCTTAAAATGAGGGTCTATGTCTATTTCTTCGTTCAATAGCCGTATGATTTCTTCTTTAGTGGCTTTTCTGGGGTCACAAAGGCTAAATTCTTGTTTTAGCCCTATGCGATTTCCGAATTCTTCCTTTAAAATCTTTTTTTCAATAAGCCGCCAACTGGGCCCTGCGAACTTATCAAGGATTCCGACTAATGTATCTTGTTTTGTAATAGTTCCATCAAAATCGCACAAAACTATTTTTTTCATAAACCTACCTTTTTATTTTACTAAAAATTTTGGAGATTTATATTATACCTTAATATATACGCTTTTGTCAATTTAATTCTTGACATAATAAGCTATATTTGATATATTACATTCCTATATGAAATTAACCCCGATTAGTAAGGTATTCTGCGTTTTATTATTTGCATTAATAGTGCTTTTACCTGCGTCGACACAGCCTGCCAGCCCAAAGGTTGTTTTGAACTTTTGGGAGTTTAGCGTAGGCGAAGAGCTGATGCGCTCTCTTCTTGATAAATTCCAGAAAGAAAACCCTGATATAGAGGTAAAGCTGCAGCAATTGTCATGGGACTATGGTTTTGACAAAATAGTCCTGTCTGTAGCTGCCAATAATGCGCCTGATATATGCGAATTAGGCACAGACTGGGTCCCGAAATTTTCCTCAAGCGATGTCCTTCTTGATGTTACTGACCAGATGGCAGATATAAAGGATCAGTACCTGTTATGGGAGGCTGTTACTTATAAGGATAGGCTTTATGGCGCCCCATGGCTCGCAGGTACAAGAGTTTTGTTTTACAATAGAGAATTATTTTTTAAGGCAGGGCTTAATCCTGATAAAGCTCCTGCGACATGGGATGAGCTTTTGATAGCAGCAAAAAAAATAAAAGAGCTTGGGCCTGATATATATGGTTTTGGTATTTTTGCCGCAGAGCCTTATGCGCCATGGCAGGAATTTTTGCCGTTTGCATGGGGTAATGGCGGCGATGTATTGACGCCTGATATGTCTAAGTGTATTTTGAATTCTACACAGAATATAGAGGCGCTGGAATATTATAATAATTTGAAACAGTATTCTGTAGTTGAGCGCCAGCCTCAGGTGAATATGCTTTTTGCCAAAGGCCAGGTTGGTATGCAGATGTCAGGTTTTTGGAACTTTACGCTTATTCCGCGCCAGAATCCAGGATTAAATTTTGGCGTAGCGATTTTACCCAAGCCTTCCAATACAAAGGGTTTTTCAGCGGCATTTGCCGGCGGTGAAGTTTTTGTAATAATGAAAAATTCAAAACATCCGAAAGAAGCTATTAAGCTGGTAAAGTTTCTGATGCAGGAAGACAATGCCCTTGAAATAGTAAAAGTTCAGCATAATATTGTTCCAACCTATAAAGCGTCTATAAATCATCCTTATTATCAGTCTCATCCGAATGAAAAGATATTTTTTCAACAGATGCTTACAGCAGTTGCTCCGCCAAGCCATCCGAACTGGGTTTCCATACAGGAAGAAATAACAAACGCGATAGAGCGCGTTGTTGTGGGTAACATTGCTCCTAAAAAAGCGCTGGATGACGCGACAGTTAACATATCAAAGATCATGAAAGAACGTTCAGGAAATGAAAGATTTTCTGACAAATTTGTTACAATAGTGATTTTGGTTTTTTTGTTTGCGGCAGCTATTTTATACTATGTGCGCAAGAAAATGAAAGGCATTAAGCCGGCATACAGATTTTCGTTGGTTAAAGACAGGAACACTATTTTATTTCTTTGCCCGTGGCTGGTTACTTTTCTTGTATTTGGTATATATCCTTTGATATATTCGGTTATTATAAGTTTTTCAAAGTATAATCTTCTTAATTCACACATGGCTTTTACGGGTTTCACAAATTTTATAGAAGTGTTATCTGACCCGATATTCAGAAAATCTGTATGGCAGACTGTTTATTTTGCGGCAGGCACTATACCGATCACAATGGTAATAGCGCTTTTTGCCGCAGTTTTGATAAATCAGAAGGTCCCTGCAAAACAGCTTTATCAGGCAGGTTTTTTCCTGCCGGTTGCAACATCTGTTATCGTTATCGCCATGATATTTACATACCTTTACGCGCCTGAAGGGCTTTTTAATTTTATCCTTGATAAATTACGCATAAAACATCCTGAACCAACATGGCTTATGAATACAAAATGGGCTCTGCCTTCGATAATGCTTATGAATGTTTGGGCAAGTTTCGGATATTATGCTGTTTTGTTTCTGGCAGGGTTACAGACTATTCCTGAATCTTTATATGAGGCAGCTGCTATTGACGGCGCGAATGAATGGCAGAAATTTGCCAAGGTTACCTTGCCGCAATTAAGGCCCATAATACTATTTGCGGTTGTAATAAATACGATAAATACTTTACAAGTGTTTCCTGAAATATTCGCGATGACTCAGGGCGGGCCTCTTGGCTCTACGACGACGATTGTTTATTATTTATACGATATAGGTTTTCATAAATTCAATATGGGCAATGCCGCGGCAGTCGGATATTTATTATTTTTCATGATTCTGGGTTTCTCGCTATTGCAGATGAAGTGGTTAAAAATGGGCGAACAAATAGGTGAATAATGGTACAGCGTAATTCTTCAATCTTAATAGCCAGCATAATTATCCTTACAGTGATGCTTATATTAACAATGATTCCTCTTGGCTTGATGTTTTATACATCAGTTAAGACGGGTGGGACGCTTTTTGAGAAGGTAGAAGATGTTTTAGTCGCTGATTTTAATATAGGAGCTGCCAATTCAATAGGCGGGCCTATAGCTACGCGCCAGACTCAATTAGCGATGATTAGTTTTACATACCAACCAGGCCCTACTGAAGGCGGAAGGTTTGTTGAAATAACCAGCGATACTGCCAAAGGCGGGGAGACTATATTCTGGACAAGAGTCGGCCAGGATATGCGTAAATTTAAGGCCCTTGAATTTTTCTGCCGCGGTATTTCCGGCGGTGAAAAATTTATTGTAGGCTTAGAGGATGTAAAAGGTCGTTTTGTTGAATTGCCGGTGGAAAATTATATACAGGGCGGGCTTAAGCAATCCTGGCAGAAAATAACTATACCGCTTGCAGATTTTAACCTTAAAAAAATAAACCCTGAATTAAGGGAGAAGTTAGCCGAGAATTTTTATATAAAGTTTAAAACGCCTTCTGTAAGCATTATACAGGTAGATAATATAAAATTTGATTTTAAGCCGTTTACATTTGATAATTATGTGGATGTGCTTATAAGCGGGCCTTTTGGCAGGTATTTTTTTAACAGCATATTTATTACATTTTGGGTGGTTTTCGGAAATATAATATTCAGCTCAATGGTTGGATACGCATTCGCAAGAAAAGAATTTCCGTTTAAGAAAACACTTTTCCTTTTAATAATTGGCTCTCTTATGGTGCCGACGCAGGTTATTATGGTGCCTGTTTTTATCCTTATAAAAAACCTGGGGTGGCTTAATACATACTGGGCTTTGACTTTGCCTGCGCTTTTGTGCCCGTTTAACATATTCCTTATGAGGCAGTATATAAGCAAACTTCCAGCATCGCTGGAAGACGCGGCAAGAATAGACGGTGCGTCTGATTTGCAGATATTTTTTAAAGTTGTTATGCCGCTTGCGCGGCCTGCGTTGGCAGTCATTGGCATAAACGCTTTTATGGGCAGTTGGAATACATTTCTTTATCCGTTCATCCTTACTAATACGCCTCAGATGCGCACTTTGCCTGTAGGCCTTGCTTTGTATAAGAGTTTGCAAGGCGTTGACTGGGTTCATCTTATGGCCGGCTCCTCAATTACCGCATTGCCGGTTATCATCGTGTTTCTTATATTTCAGAAAAATATCATCGCAGGCCTTACTGCAGGTTCTACCAAAGGATAATTTAAGATGTACGCATTAAAAGGTACATTGATAACGCCGTCTGAGACAATTAAAGACGGCGTTGTTGTTATTGATAACGGTAAAATTATATCAGTGGGGACTATGGGGCATATGGGGTCAGGTTTTAAACCTGACCCCATATGTAAAATCATTGATTGCCGCGGGAAATTTATCTGCCCGGGTTTTATTGATGTGCATGTGCAGGGCGCGGGCGGATGTGATATATTAGACAGCACATACGAGGCGATAAATACAATTAGCAAAACGTTGGCGAAAAATGGCGTGACAGCGTTTCTTGCGACAACGGTTTATTTCGTAGGGGCGAATGGCCATTCGCCCCTACATCTTAAAATGGTGAGCCAGGCAATGAAACGCGGCACAAGCGGCGCCCAGGTTTTAGGCGCGCATCTGGAAGGCCCGTTTATAAATCCTGTTAAATGCGGAATGATAAAGAAGGAAAATATTGTAGGGGCGAATGGCCATTCGCCCCTACATCAATTTGATGATGTTTTTGACGCTTGCCATGGGTCATTAAAGATGATGACCATTGCGCCTGAAATGCCTGGCGCGATTGATATAATAAAACAATTAAAGAAAAAAAGAATAGTTGCGTCAATTGGGCATACAGATGCAACGTATGAAGAGGCCATAAAAGGTTTTGACGCAGGAATTATGCACACAACGCACATATTTAATGCCATGCGTTCTTTGCATCATAGGGAGCCAGGTGCTATAGGCGCTGTTTTGACAGACGATAGGATTAGCGTGCAGTTAATTGCTGATGGAAGGCATCTGCACTCTGCGGTTGCTAAAATGGTAGTCAGGCAAAAAGGCATCAAAAAAACAGCGCTTATAACAGATTCTATGTCAGCGGCAGGTTTGCCTGACGGGAAATATGTTTACAATGATTTAAAATATGAAGCAAAAAATGGCCTTGCTGTTTATTGCGGTACTGATACATTGATAGGGACAGCGTTGACATTAAATAAAGTTGTAAAACGTATTGTAGATATGGGTATAGTTGATTTAAAAGACGCAGTACGCATGGCGAGTTTAACTCCGGCAGAAGTTTTGGGCATGGAAAGCAAAAAAGGCTCGCTTGAAGCAGGTAAAGATGCGGATATTATAGTTATGGATAAAGATTGCAATGTTGTGAAAACGATTATTGCAGGAAAGGTTTTAAAATGAAATGCGGAGTTAGTTATTTTGGTTCCAGGATGCCTGATGATGTCGCCGAAGATATGAAGGCGATACGCGATAACGGTTGCAATTTTGTTGTGCATACGTTTGCCGAAGAGGATATGGAGTTTTACCCTGGCACAATGGAAAAAATAGTCAAGGCGTCCAAAAAAGAAAAATTGGAAGTTTGGATGGATCCCTGGGGAGTGGGCCAGACATGGGGCGGTGAGAGCTATTCAAATTTTATAGCAAAAAATGTAGATACTATGCAGGTTAACGCAGAAGGCAATCTAGTGCCTGCAGCGTGCCTTAATCATCCGAAATACAGGAAATTTATGCTTGAGTGGGCTGATAAGGCCATTGAAATAGGCGCTGATAACATATTTTGGGATGAGCCGCATTTTTATATATACCCAGAAGATGAAGGCTGTAAGGGTTGGGCGTGCAGATGTAAGATATGCCAGGATTTATTTAAGAAGCGTTTCAAAAAAGATATGCCGGTTGTTATGGACGCTGACATTAAGGTGTTTAAAGAGGATTGCTTAGTTGATTTTTTGAAGTCCCTCTGCGATTATGCCAAAAAGAAAAACATGATAAACAGTATGTGTTATCTGCCGTTTGAAAATACCAGCACTTTTAGCGATTGGTCAAAGGTTGCTAAAATTGCTTCATTGGACATAATCGGCACAGACCCGTATTGGCGCAAAGGCCAAAATACTGAACAAATAAAAGAAAGGGTTGGCGGCCAGGCCAAGCGCATAGCAAAGCTTGCAAAGGATTATAATAAGGAAGGCCAGATCTGGATATTAAACTTTAATATCGCTAAAGGGACAGAAGGCGATATAGAGCTGGCTATTAATACTGCCTATGAAGCCGGTATCCGCAATATCGCTGCGTGGAGTTATTACGGTACTTACCAGATGTCGCATTTAGCCAGCGATGACCCGGCCAAAGTATGGCAGACCTTGGGTAATATGTATAAGAGGTTGACAAAATAAGCCGTATAGATATATACTATTATCTAGTATGGAAATAATATATACATTAAGGTGGAAGAAATTATGAATAAAAAATCATTGATAAATTACGATTCAAAATCAGATATACTTTATATAGCCGCTAAAAAAGGCACAGAAGAAGAATTTATTGAAATTGCGCCCGGCGTCAATGTAGAGCTTGATGAAAAAGGCGAAGTTATTGGTATAGAAATATTAAGCGCCTCCAAATTCTTCAAGCCAATCGCAAAGCCGTTGTATCAGCATATGCAAATGGCGTAAGCAAAAATAGGATAATATAAAAACATAATCGGCCAAGGATGTTTTTGGCCGATTTCTATTTTAAAGGTAGTTCAGCATGTCATCCTGATATTCTAAATTGTCATCCTGAGCGAAGCGAAGGATCTAGGCTGTGGAAAATTTGGAAGAAATATGTTTGTAAAAAAAGGCATTCGTTTTGTAGCTGTAATTATAACAATAACTTTTATTATGACGCAATGTGGATTAGGTTTTGCAGGACAGGCGAGCAATCTGCGCGCAAAGGCAGCAGGTGAAGAGAATAAAGTTGTCCTTGCTGTTGGAGTATCCTTGCAAGCTGATACATCCAGCGGCCGCGCGGCAGGCGCGGGAAATGGCGCCGGCTTAGATAATAGAATTAGTCGGTTAAAATCAGCAATTGATGATATAAGTCGGCAGATTTCTCGTCAAGCAAAATATATAGCAGAACATCAGGGAGGAGAAAGCGCTCTTTGGCGAATTCAGCCTCCGCGTAAGCTTACGCAAAGATTAAATGGGTTAAGACAAGAATTAATAAGGTTTCTTAAGATTAAGATAGAAAAAGGAATTGCGATAGTAATAGAGCCGGATGAACAAAAGCGCCGTCAGATAGTAGAAAATTTACATCCATTTAAATCAAAATTTGCTTATGTTGTTGATGCTGGAAACAGAGGTGATGCGTGTTATCGCCTTATGAATTTGCCGGCAGAATTTCAAAACTTACCTGTTGTATTTGTGATAGACAATACAATAACTTATGGAACTGATAATCCCGCATTAAATAGTTATATTAAAGGGGTTCCTGTTGTTGATATGAGCAGCAAGGATCCGAAAACTATTTCAAAAGAAGCAGAGCAGGCGATATAAATAAGTTTACATGATGGGGATAGGTTCGTAGAACCTATCCCCTGTTTGTTAGATCCTTCGTTGCTTCGCTCCTCAGGATGACAATATATCGAGTTGGCATTCACAAGGGGTGGGTAGTTTAGCCTATTAGTGAAGTAAACCGTGAGCAGCACATTAAAAATTTTAGTGCTGCGAACGGCTTACGAACGACGAATTTGATTGACGCAATCATCTTTGTTTGATATTATTCGGATATGGCTACTGCAAAAGATATTAGAAATAGGCATTTCCAGCAATTTTCTAGACTGGAGCCTGAAGAACAGCTTGCCTGGGCGCTTAGCACAGGCCATTCTTTATGGCAGATGATGTCGTTAGATTCAAAGAAATACGCTGAAAGGCTAAGAAATGGCTGGAAAAAACATCTTACCCGTTCCAGAAATTCCTCTAAAAGCGCTTAAGTCGCTTGCCGTTCAAAAAATTCCGTTTGTTATTGTCGGAGGAGCGGCTGTTGTGCTTCATGGTATTCCTAGAGGTACATTGGATATAGATATTGTAATTCCGGTTGAAGAAAAGGCGGTTAGTAAGTTATTTTCTTTGCCGGAAGAATTAGGCCTTTATATTCAGGATAAACACTTAGTTTCTTTTGCTGATAGGCCAGATTTTTTAATAGGCCAATGGGCGACGTTGGAGGATAAAAACGGTATAGAGCTAATTGATGTTTTTTTTGAAAACGAAAAAGAGTTTAAAAAGCTTTTAAGCCGGGCAGATAGAATAAAGGGAAAAAGTTATAGTTTTTATATAGCTTCTTTAGATGATCTGGAAAAAATGAAAAAGGTATCTGGCCGGCCTATAGATTTAGCTGATATAGCGTTAATCAAGGAAAAAAGAAAAAGCAAAGTTTGACAATAATGATAATTGCTTACCGTTTCACGCCCCCGAGGTGGTACAGGATTAGGTTTGCCTGCTTCACCTCGGGGGTGTTTAGCTTGGTTATAAGCGGAATTATATTGACATTATATTAAAATGTTGATAAAATACTTTTTAAAATAATGTAATAACTTCCCTGTGGGGGTGGATTATGAGGATTTTAGAAGCTGAAAGCGGCATATTATCAGATAAAGAGCGTAAAAATCTCGCTATATTAGAAACAGTAAAACGCAGTGGCCCTATAAGTAAGGCCGATGTATCTAAAATAACAAAACTTAACATAGTAACGGTTTCTAACTATGTGAATGATTTTGTTGAAAAAGGCCTTATAATTGAAAAAGGCCTTGATGTTTCAAGCGGCGGCCGCAGGCCTACTATGATTGAGCTGAATCCTAAGGCTTTTTATGTAATTGGTATAGACCTTGCGGTAAATAAGATAATTGGCGTACTTACTGACTTGGATGCGAAGGTCATCGCAAAGGAAAAGGCTCCTCGCCCTAAAGATAACGCAGAGGCAGTTGTAAATACCATAGTAGATATTATAAGCAAATTAATAAAAACCCCTGATGTGGACTCAAAAAAAATACACGGGATTTGTATCGGCGCATCAGGTGTTATTGACAGAGAAGCAGGCACTGTGCGCTGTACTGAAGGTATTGCCAGCATATATGTCCCTATAAATAGTATGATAGATCAGAAATTTGGCATACCTGCATTTATAGAGCACGATGCCACTGCTGCTGCTTATGGTGAATGGTCTATAGGCCTGGGAACAGAGGCAAGGGTTATGCTTTATATGTATTCAGGTGTTGGCTGCGGAATAATAATTAACGGAGAGATATACAGAGGCGTAAGCGGCACAGCAGGCGAGGTGAGCTTAAAGGAATTATTGGATTATTCAAGCCATTGGGCGAATAACAGCCTGATGCTTAAGCCGTGGGACCTTAATTTAGGCATACCTGATGAGGCAAAAGAGGCATTTTTAAAGCAAGGTGATTCAAAGATATTTAAGGAAATAAATTCTGACTTGTCTAAAGTTACAACCGATGTTATATTTAAGGCTGCAAAAGAAAACGACAAACTTGCTGTTGAGCTTTTAGAGAAAGCAGGCGAGAGGCTTGGGGTTCGCATTTCGTTTTTGGTTAATCTGCTTAACCCAGGCGTTGTTGTTGTAGGCGGCGGCATAGAACAGGCAGGCCCGCCGTTAATAGATGCTGTAAAAAGAATGATTAAAACATGTTGTTTTGAAGAAATGGCAGAAGCTGTAAAGATAATACCCGCAAGGCTGGGCGAAGACTCGGTTGCAGTGGGTGCGGCGAGCCTTGTGGTCCGTGATGTTTTTGCGCAAGCTTAAAGCCAGCCGTCAGTCCTTACCAAACACAGTATAAAAATACCAAAGGAGGAATAGTATTATGCAGTATGGTCATTTTTCAGGCGACAAAAAGGAATATATTATAACGAATCCGAATACCCCTCGCCCGTGGTTTAATTATTTATTTAATGATGTTTATCATGCGTTATTGTCGCAGACTGGCGGCGGCTACAGCTATTTAAAAGACCCTAAATACCACAGGCTTCTGCGTTATGATCATTTAAGCACTGATAGGCCAGGCAGATATATATATGCTAAAGACAGGTCTACTAATCAGACATGGTCTTTAAACTGGCAGCCTATGAGAAAACAGCTTACAAGCTGGGAATGCAGGCATGGATTGGGCTACAGTGTTATTTCTTCTGAATATGCCGGAATAAAATCAGATATTACGTATTTTGTAACGCAGAAAGATCCGGTAGAAATTTGGCACGTAAAGGTTGAAAATACAACCAAAAACACTAAAGATATAAGCTTATTTCCGTTTGTTGAATTTATATGCGGTGACGTAGCGCTTGAAATGCATTACAGGAATATACTTTGCCTTTACAATGAGGCTGATTTTGACAAGAAAGCCAATGCCATTGTGGCTTTTAAGCATTCATTCAAGGAACATTTAAAATATGGTTTTGGATTTTTAGCCACTAGCGCAAAGGTAAGAGGTTATGATACCCGCAAAGAAGTTTTTGTGGGAAGATACAATGATGTAGATGATCCTGATGTGCTTAAGAACAACGGATGCAAAAATTCAACATGCCGCGGTGAAGATATGATCGGTGTTTTTCAGGTTGACTTGTCGCTTGCGCCGGGGGCAAAAGAAGAATTCGTAGTTGTTTTAGGGTGCACTGAAGAAAGAAAAGATGTGGGCCCGTTAGTTGAGAAGTATAATAATGTAAAGGCCGCCGAGAAAGAGCTTGTAGCGGTTAAAGATTATTGGCAGAAGCAGATTGACAGGATATTTGTTAAGACTCCTGATGAAGATTTTAATACTATGGTAAATATCTGGGGTAAATACCAATTGTTTGCTATAACGCATTGGCGCGGGACTTCGCATTATCATGGCGTTGAGGGTGGGCTTGGTTTCAGGGACACAGCGCAGGACGCAGAAGGGCTTTTTGCTGTTGACGCTGACCTTGGGCGCAAAAAATTAGAAAAGATACTTTATTATCAGTATAATTCAGGCCACGCAGTCAGCGGTTTTTCTGATATTGAGGGCACATGGGAAAACCAGGGCCAGACAGGCATAGTTAAAAAAGCAGACGTAGCAGTGTGGGTTCCTTACACAGTGTGTTCATATATAAAAGAGACAGGCGATGTGAAATTTTTGGACAAGGTTATAGAGTTTCACGACGGTGGAAAGGCTACTGTTTATGAACACGTCCTGCGCGCTATACGTTATATTTATTCAAAACGCGGGCAGCATGGGCTTCCATTGATAGGTTTTGCTGACTGGAATGACGCATACGACGCAGTAGGCAGTAAGGGAAAAGGCGAAAGCGTGTGGCTTGGGATGGCTTTATGCCGCGCCGCGCAGCAGGTGCAGGAATTAGCTGATTTTATAGGCGATAAAAAGATTTCTGCTGAGATGAAAAAGATTTACGAAGAATTGTATGAAATAATAAACAAAATAGGCTGGGACGGAAACTGGTACCTTGCTGCTTTTAATGATGAGGGAAGAAAGATAGGCTCAAACGCAAATGAAGAAGGCAAAGTCCCTTTAAACAGCCAGACATGGGCCATTTTGAGCGGAGTTGTTACTAAGGAGCGCCTGCCGAAGATTCTTGATAAGATAGATAATTATTTAGATACTGAATATGGTCCGGCCTTGTTTTTGCCGTCGTATAGTTCGTATAATCCTGGCATAGGCCGTGTTACTGCTTTTGCGGAAGGCACTAAGGAAAACGCGGCTGTATTTTCGCACGCGTGCGCTTTTAAGATTGTTTCTGATTGCACAATAAAAAGAGGCAAACAGGCATATGACACATTTAAAAAACTTATGCCTATGAGCAAGGCAAAACAGGATCATGATTGTTATAAAGTTGAACCGTATGTTTACGCTGAATATGTCGTAGGGCCTGGTTCAAAATGCAGGTTCGGCGAAGGCGCTTTTACGTGGAACACAGGTACCACTCCGTGGATGTTTACTGCAGCTACGGAATGGATACTCGGCGCGCGCAGAGAGCTGAATGGTTTGGTAATAGACCCGTGTTTACCTAAAGAATGGAAAGAATGTTTTATACGCAGGCCCTACAGAGGTTCAGTTTATGAGATAACAATTAAGAATCCGGATGGTGTTGAATCCGGTGTTGACAGTATAAAACTTGACGGCAAAGAGATTCAGACAAATGTTATTGCTCCGCATTCAGACGGCAAAGTTCATAAAATAGAAGTTGTTATGGGTGAGCCTGGAAAGTTCGGAATTAACGTAAACAAATTGCAGGCAAGCGCAAAGGCATAAAATATGTCTTTAAAGATAGGCGTATCAGGCGTAAGAGGTATAATAGATGATTCTCTTACTGAAAAAGTTATAAGTGATTTCGCAAAGGCATACGGGACGTTTGTGATTTTGGGGTCAGGTTTTAAACCTGACCCCAAAATCACCGTCTATCCGAAAATTCTTATTGGCCGTGACACGCGCCAAAGCGGCGAATTTGTAAAAAAAATCGTTATTGATGGTTTATTGGCAACAGGATGCAGTGTTACAGATGTCGGCTTGTGCCCTACGCCAACAGCTTTATTTTTGACGAGAGAGATGCATTTAGACGGCGCTATAATTATTACTGCAAGCCATAATCCTGCGCAGTGGAATGGTTTAAAATTTGTAAGGCCTGATGGTACTTTTTTGACAAAGCCAGAAATTGAAAACCTGATAAAGCTTTACGAGAGCAAGAAATTCAATCTGACAGCCGATAAAAAATATGCTAATGTTAAAAATGAACCAGATGCTATAAATGCCCATTTTGACAGGGTTTTGGAATCAGTAGATATAAATGTGATAAAAAAAGCAAAATTTAAGGTTGCGCTTGATTATTGTAACGGCACAGGCGCTGTTACAACGCCTTATTTGCTGAAAAAGCTTGGTTGTGAAATATTAGCTATTAATACTTCGCCTGATGGAAAATTTGCTCATAATCCTGAGCCTACGCCGAAAAATCTTGAGCAATTAGCCGCGTTTGTCAAAGAAACAAAGGCAGATGTTGGTTTTGCCCAGGATCCTGACGCTGACCGATTAGCTGTTGTTAATGAAAAAGGCATTGCCATAGGCGAGGAAAATACGCTTGCTCTAGCGGTAAAGCATGTGCTTACAAAAAGGTGCCTGGCACCATCCAGACAACAGTTTCACGATAAGGTGCCTGGCACCTTTTTGAAAGTTGTCGTCAATCTATCGACTTCTCGTATGATAGATGATATATGCAAAGAATTTGGCGCAGAGCTGTTTAGGTCAGCAGTCGGGGAAACTAATGTAGTTGATAAAATGCGCGATGTGGGCGCTGTGGTAGGAGGCGAAGGAAATGGCGGCGTGATATATCCTTCTGTAAATTTTGGCCGCGACAGCTTCATAGGTATGGCGCTTATACTTGAATATATGGCAAAAAGTAAAAAGAAATTATCAGAGTTGGTAGCTGGAATAAAACAATATAGCATAGAGAAGATAAAAATAGATTGCCCGCAAGAAAAGATAAAAGAGATACTGGAAAATGTAAAGAAAAGTATCAAGGTGTCAGAGTGTCAGAGTGTCAGTACGCTCGACGGGGTTAAAATAGATTACGCAGATGGCTGGGCGCATATACGCGGCTCAAACACAGAACCTGTCATACGTATAATGGCTGAAGCGCCTACAAGTGAATCCGCGTTGGCGCGCATAGACAAGGTAAAAAAATTAATCCAATGTTAGAAAAAATAAAGTTACAGCTTAAAGATCTTTCGCAGAGAATGAATGAGCTGGGGAGGCATCTTTGATGCGGATAAAAAAGAATTAAGGATAAAAGAGCTGGAAGCTGTTATGTCAGAGCCAAAGTTTTGGTCTGACCAGGCCAGCGCAAACAAAACCATACGGGAATTAAAATCTCTCAAGTCAACACTGCAATCATACAGAAACCTTCGTGAAATATTTACAGATTTGAAAGAATTAGTAGAAATAGTAGAACCTTCCGACGAACATTCTATACTTGCCATTGAAAAAGATATGGCACTTTTTGCCAAACAGTTTGATCAGATGGAGTTTAGCCAGATGCTGGGCGAGCCTGAAGATGCAAACAACGCGATATTCAGCATTAATGCAGGAGCTGGCGGCACTGAATCGTGTGATTGGGCAAGCATGCTTTTAAGGATGTATACGCGCTGGTCAGAGGACAAGGGTTATAAGGTTAAGACAATAGATTTTCTGCCGGGTGAACAGGCAGGGTTAAAAAATGTCACGCTTATAATAGAGGGTGAATATGCATATGGTTATTTAAAGGCAGAGGAAGGCGTGCATAGGCTGGTGAGGATTTCGCCTTTTGATTCAAATAAGAGAAGGCATACTTCGTTTGCGTCGGTTGATGTAATATCTGACTTAGGAGATGATATAAAAGTTGATATACAGGAAAAAGATCTGCGCATAGACGTGTTTCGCGCAGGCGGCCACGGCGGGCAGGGTGTAAATACTACTGATTCTGCTGTGCGCATAACGCATATTCCCACCGGGTTAGTTGTGCAGTGCCAGAACGAAAGGTCGCAGTTAAAAAATAAAGCGACTGCGCTGAAAGTTTTATACGCGCGCCTGCACCAACAGCAGTCTGATAAGCAGGCTGAACAGGCGCAGAAAGATTACGCGTCAAAAGGGGATATTGCTTTTGGAAGCCAGATACGCTCATATGTAATGCACCCGTATTCTATGGTAAAAGACCATCGCACAGAATATGAGACTTCAAATGTCCAGGCTGTAATGGACGGGGGCCTGGACGGGTTTATTTTTGCATGGCTCAAGTTTAACGCAAAAAAATCTTAACTTGACAAAAATGACATTGTCAAAAATGTAAAGTTATGGAGATTGCATCGAATGATTAAATATATTGTAAGTAAAATAGTCGGCTCGCAGAATGAGCGTACGTTAAAGCGCCTATGGCCGTTTGTTGAAAAAATAAACGCTTTTGAGCCTGCGGTTAAGGCATTGCCAGACGAGAAATTGCGCGCCAAGACAGATGAATTTAAGGAGCGTATTAAAAATGCGCTACAAAATTGTCATTCTGAGCGAAGCGAAGAATCTAAAAGAGAGATCCTTCGCCCCTTCGGGGCTCAGGATGACATTAAGAAGCGGATTCTTGAAGATATTCTTCCCGAGGCCTTTGCTGTGGTGCGCGAGGCATCAAGGCGCGCAATAGGCCTGCGGCATTTTGACACCCAGCTTATAGGCGGTATGGTGCTTCACCAGGGCAAAATAGCTGAAATGGCAACAGGCGAAGGAAAGACCCTTGTCGCAACTTTAGCCGCGTATCTAAACGCGCTTTCCGGGGAAGGTGTCCATATCGTTACAGTAAACGATTATTTGGCGCGGCGTGACAGAGATTGGATGGGCCCGATTTTTGAATTTTTAGGCCTTACAGTCGGCACTATCCAGCATGATATGGATCCTGAATCAAGGCGTATAGCTTACAACTGCGATATAACATACGGGACCAATAATGAATTTGGTTTTGATTATCTGCGCGATAATATGGTTGTGTCAAAACAGGATTTAGTCCAGCGTAAACAGCATTATGCTATTGTCGACGAGGTTGATTCAATACTTATAGATGAAGCGCGTACGCCGTTAATTATTTCAGGCCCTGCGGAGGAATCTACGGAACTATATTATAAAGTAGATAAGCTTATACCGCAGTTTAAGGAAGGCGCAGATTTTCAGAATGAAGAAAAGACAAAGACTTCTTTCCTTACAGAAGAAGGCGTAAAGAAGGCTGAAAAATTACTGGGAGTTGAAAATCTATATGATGATATACATAATGATTATATTCATCATATAAATCAGGCCTTGCGCGCGCATCAGCATTATAAGCTTGACGTTGATTATATGATTAAAGACAACCAGGTTATTATAGTAGATGAGTTTACAGGCAGGCTGATGCCTGGCAGGCGTTGGTCAGATGGTTTGCACCAGGCAGTTGAGGCTAAAGAGGGCGTTAAAATAGAGCGTGAAAATCAGACGCTGGCTACTATTACATTTCAGAATCTGTTTAGGATGTACACAAAATTATCAGGCATGACAGGCACTGCGCTTACTGAAGCAGGCGAGTTTAACCATACATATAAATTAGATGTTGTTGTTATTCCGACAAACAGGCCTTTATTAAGAAAGAATTTTTCCGATGTCATATATAAAACAGAAAAAGAAAAGTTTGACGCGGTAGTAAATGAAATTATTGAAATGACTAAAATCGGCAGGCCTGTTTTAGTCGGCACAGTATCAATAGAAAAATCAGAACGCTTAGCAAGGCTGCTGAAGGCAAAAGGTATCGTGCATAATATTTTAAACGCAAAATACCATGAATTAGAAGCTCAGATTGTCGCGCAGGCAGGCCGTTTTGCAGGGGTGACTATAGCGACAAATATGGCAGGCCGCGGCACAGATATTTTATTAGGCGGAAATGCTGAATATGAGCTTAAGGGCCTTTACAGGCAGAGGAATATTGATTCAAAAAATGTGCCGGCAGAAGAATATACCGCGGATCTTGAGCGCATAAAAAAACGCATTGAAGAAGAACACGAAAAAGTTGTTTCTGCTGGCGGGTTACATGTGATTGGCACAGAACGCCACGAGGCGCGCCGTATAGATAACCAGCTGCGAGGCCGTTCAGGCAGGCAGGGAGACCCTGGCTCGTCGAAGTTTTTCATTTCTTTGCAGGATGATTTAATGCGGATATTTGGCTCTGACAGGATCGCTAATATAATGAGCCGCTTAGGAATGGAAGAAGGCCAGGAAATACAGCATCCTTTTGTTTCCAAGGCGATAGAGACTGCGCAGAAACGCGTTGAAGCATATAACTTTGACATAAGAAAACATCTTTTAGAATATGATAACGTGATGAATAAACAACGCGAGGTAATTTATTCGGAACGCAAAAAAGTTTTAGAAGGCGATGACGCATGGCTTAAGGCGCATATCGCTGAGATAACAGAAGAAATTCTGGACAATGCGCTTGATTTTTATCTGAATGAAAATGCTCCGCCTGAAGAAGGCTGGGATTTTGATGGTTTGGTAAAATTTGCACAGAGAAAATTTGGCATGCAATATCCAATTGATTTTTTCAAAGAAAAAGATAAAGCCGCTATACGCGAAGATTTATTAAAAGAAATAATGCGTATTTACGACGAGAAAGAACGCAATTTAGGCGTTGAGCATATGCGCGCGATAGAGCGGTTTGTAATGCTTGAGGTGATGGATAGCCGCTGGAAAGACCATTTATACGCTATGGATAATATGCGCGAAGGCATAGGCCTGCGCGCGTACGGCCAGAAAGACCCATTAGTAGAATATCAGCATGAAGGCTATGATATGTTTATGCGCATGACTGATGAAATAAAAGAAGAAATAGTAGAATTCGTGTTTAGGGTGCAGGCAGTAAAGCCCGAGACAAAAAAGAGCGTTTTTTCTATACCTCAAACTTTTGAGCATCCTGACGCGCAGAAATTGCCAAGTCCCGAAGCGGCCTCTGCGCAGGATTCTGTTGAGCCTCCGGCAGAATACCATCGCGAATCGCCAAAGGTCGGCAGAAATGACTCCTGTCCGTGTGGTTCAGGAAAAAAGTATAAAAAGTGCTGCGGCGCTAATCAGTAAGTGATAAGATTAAATACAATAAAAAACAGCCAAGGTTAATTAGTTGGCTGTTTTTCTGTTTTTTACGGAGAAATCTATGTGTAAGCGAATAATATCTGCAGTAGTAGCAATTGGATTTATAGCTACTCAATGCGGCTTAGGTTTTGCAGCGCAAAACCTGCGCCAGGGCCAGATTGTCGGTGACGGCGCAAAGAGCGCCGCAATAGGCGAAATGGAAATCGCAATGAGCAGCCGCGCAGTAAGCGGATTTAAAACGATTGAATCTGATACAGATTTGTTGGTGGCAGGAGAAATTTTAGATGTTAAGACAAGAATTATATATATGATCAGAGACATAGATACAGAAGGTAGAATTATAACATATATCAGATCAGGATTGGTTCTGACTGATAAAACCCGCGAAGAAATAAAAGACAAGCCTAGTTTAGTCAGGGAGCATTGGTGTTACAGGCCGCCAGTTTTTAAACCTACAGATATACTAGGTGAAAGTAGACAGCCCATTCTTATTACAGCAGGAGTATTGTTAAAACCTGGCGATATAATACGACACTTCGGGGATATTATTTATAAATTGCCGATTATTTCTATCGTAGAAGGCGTTGAAGGCCATATAATCGGTTTAAGAACGTGTAAATTGAGTGATTTAGGTGAAGCGGATAAAGGTATCCATACGATTATTAATGGGCAAAAATTATATCATGGTAAATATTATTTGGTTGGCAGCGTGGCATCGGCGGCGGGCAGTGGCGAGATAGAAAAACGCCGTTCAATAGCGCAGCTTTTAAATGAAGCGCGCTGGCAAATGAAACATGGGACAGTTGCAGCTGCGAAAGCAGTACTGGTAAAAGCTATTGATAAATATCCGGATGAACCGAATTTTTATCTGGCATTGAGAAGTATAGAAAATCCTCAAGAGGCCATTCAATTGGCTCAAGAATTAATTAGGAGAAATCCAAAAAACTTTTTTGCGCGTGAAATATTCTTGTCGTTACAACGTGAATATCGCGCCACGCAGGCCGAAGCTGAAATAGTTAGAGAGGCGCTTCCTTATGGGCCTGCAGAGCCAAAATTCGGCACAGGGCCCGGGCAGATACCGTTGCCATCCGGCTTAGGCGTTGCAAAAGCCGATGAGGTTGTGCGTGTGCCGCTTGTTGAAGGTGAGCAGCCGGGGTACGAAGGGATTGATGAACCATTTTCTGAAGAACCTGCGCAGGCCGCGGGCGCTGCCGCAGCCACAGCAAAAAGTACTGGCATTGGATTGCCGCAAGGTTTTACTATATACAGGCCGACGCTGCCGATTTTGCTGGGCAGTGAACTTACAGAGCCGAATTTTCTAGGATACCGTAAAGTTTTGGAAGCTAATCGTAATATGTTAGGAAATGTAACTGGATGGATATATGAGCTTCCGAAACATATCAGAGTAATGTTAGAAGAAAGAATCACAGGCAACATTGCATTGGTAATAGGCCCAGATGCTGAAAATATAGGAACAGTATTAGACGAGAGAGGGCCATTTGGGTATAGATTTGCTAAAATAATAACTGCGTTTGATGAAACCGAAGCACTCAAGAAACTGCAGGATGAAATTAGGCCCATAGCGCTTATTATAAATAATACCGGCAGGCCTTTAGCATTAAAACTTACTGACGGAATATTGGTTGTTGATGTTAAAGAACCAGCCAAGGCAAGAGATATTGCAGAAGATGCGTTGTTAGAGGCGGTGTAATATTGCAAGGCAGGTAGGGGCGGGGTTACCCCGCCCCTACAATTACGATGGACGTTTTGAGATGGTGTAGGGGCGACCCGTTGGGTCGCCCCTACTGTATTTTTTGGCTTGCTAAAAAATACAGTATATGATAATATACATCAATATATTATAATAAGATAAATAGGAGGAATTGTGGCGCACGAAAATGAATTAATTGAGCAGCGTTTAGCGAAGCTGGAGAAGATTAAAGAGAAGGGCGCTAACCCGTATAACCAACAGTTTAAAAAATCAGCTGATATAGCTGATGTTATCAAGGATTTTAAGGACCATGAGACAATAGCCAGCCTTGCAGGCAGGATAATGTCAGTGCGTTCTCATGGCAAATCAACTTTTGCTGATTTAGTGGACTCAACCGGCAAGGTTCAGATTTATATCAAAAAAGATCCTGCGCAAGAGGGAAATTTTGAGCTGTTTGAGCTTGTTGACATAGGCGATATTGTAGGTGTAACAGGCGAATTATTTAAGACCAGGACCGGCGAGCCGACGCTATCAGTAAAAGAACTTAAAATATTATCAAAGAACCTGCGGCCTTTGCCTGAAAAATGGCATGGTTTAAAAGACGTTGAAACCAGATTCAGGCAGAGATATGTTGACCTTGTAATGAATAAAGAGGTTAAAGACCTTTTTACTATGCGCAGTAAAGTAATAAATAATATCCGCAAATTTTTAGACGAAAAAGGTTATCTTGAAGTTGAGACGCCGATGATGCAGCCTATAGCAGGCGGGGCTGTGGCGAAACCTTTTGTCACGCATCATAACGCGCTTGATATGAAGCTGTATTTGAGGATAGCGCCTGAACTTTACCTGAAACGTTTATTGGTCGGCGGCTATGAAAAAGTCTATGAGATAAACAGGAATTTCAGGAACGAGGGCATATCAACAAGGCATAACCCTGAATTTACAATGCTTGAAGTTTATACGGCATACGCTGATTACAAGGATGTTATGGCTTTGACGGAAAATATGTTTGTGTACGTGGCAAACGTTGTATTAGGCGCGACAAAGGTTGCTTACAGGGATTCTGAAATAGATCTTACCCCTCCGTGGGAGAAAATCTCTTTGTATGATTCGCTTAAAAAGCATACAAACATTGATTTTAAGGGTATAAAAATAGAAGATGCCAGGGCAGCTGCGAAAAGCCTGGGCGTTGAATTTGATAAGACATATACAGTATGGGATATTATGGACAAAGTTTTTGAAAAGTCTGTAGCTCCTCTTTTGATAAACCCAACTTTTATCACGGATTATCCGGTTGAGCTTTGTCCGTTGGCAAAGAAGAAAAAAGACGATCCGACAATTACAGAGCGTTTTGAATTGTATGCAGGCACTCAGGAAGTCGCGAATGCCTATTCTGAATTGAATGACCCTATTGAACAGCGCAAACGGTTTAGCGACCAGGCTCAAGGCCATGAGGCCTTAGGCCAGGCTAGCCAGATAGACGAGGATTTTTTGCGCGCGCTTGAATATGCGATGCCGCCTGCCGGCGGGCTGGGAGTAGGCATAGACAGATTGATAATGCTTTTGGCAAACAAGGAATCGATTAGGGAAGTTATATTGTTTCCTCATTTGAAACCTGAAACGGAGATATAGATTTTATGAGCCAGAATAAGATACTGGCGTGGGTAGCAATAATTCTTAGTATATTTATGATTACATCAGCGCTTATGTCTTTTGATGTTAATCCTAAAGGCATGGATATGCGCCTGCCTGTTATGTTATTATTCTTAGTGCCTATAGGCGTAGCAGTATTTTTTTTAAGCAGTATCGAATCTTTATTTACGGCGCTTTTAGCTTCCGCTGCAGGTAGTTATGTCTTGTGCCTTTCAAATTATACCACGGTGCCCTATTCTAATTGGCCGAAAGAGAAAGCCTTCAGCACCTATCTAAATTATTTAACTATGCCTTTATTTACATCAGGCGCAATATGGCTTTTTGTAATTTTTTTAATTACGGCTTATTGGTTGGGTTTTTTATCAGAGAGGCTAAGAAGACAGACAATGACTCATCGGGATTCATCTACGCAATTAGACGATACATCTTTTAGCTTGGAGGAAGAAAAAGTCCGGTTTCTTAATTTGCAGAGAAAATACGATGCCGATATAAACCATCTTAGCTCTCTTATTATTACTTTGTCTGATTTGGCAAGAGAGGTGCCGTCTCTTCTTGAAGTAGAGGGCCTGCTTAAGCTAGTTTTGGATAAAGCGGCAAAGCTTTTTTCTGCTGGTAAGTGCGCTATATTTTATGTTGATAATGATTCTAATAGGCTTACATATGCTTGTTCTGTAGGTTATGATCAGGAAATGCTTATGGGTTTAAAACTAACTATAGATGAAGAGTCAGGAATACCAGGCTGGTGCGCTAAAAATGGGAAATTCTTATCGCTTGAAGAAGTAGAAAAAAATTCATATATGGCGGATATCTTGAGAATTAATAAGGTGCCTGTTGTTTTCTGCCAGCCTATAGTTGAGCGCGATAAAACAATAGCCGTAATATGTGTAGATGAACTCAAAGAAAAAATAGATGAAAAAGAATTACTGCGCCTGACTTCTATATTAGCAAATCTCAGCGCTATAGCGATAGAAAATGCCAAGTTAATGGAAAAAATGAAAGAGCAGGCTATTCGCGACGGCCTGACAGGGCTTTATAACCACAGGCATTTTTATGAATTGTTTGATGAGGTGGTTAAAGGAGCTAAACAGCGCGGTTTGGCTCTAGGTGTATTTCTGATAGATATAGATCATTTTAAAAACTTCAATGATGTATATGGCCATCAGCTGGGAGATATTATACTTCAGCAGACAGCTGGTATTATACAAAAGAAAACCATGGAAGGCGATATTGTCGCAAGATACGGCGGAGAAGAATTTGCCGTAGTTTGTATGCGCAATGATAAAGCGGCTGTTAATTCTTTTGCTGAAAACTTAAGAAAATCAGTGGAAGATGCTGTTTTTAACAGTGGTAACCTGAAGCTAAGCGTTACTATAAGCGTAGGCGTAGCGTTTTTTGACCCGAAAACCAATTTGACTACAGGCGAGCTTGTGAAATACTGCGACGAAGCTTTATATAAGGCCAAGGAAAGCGGTAGAAACAAAATTTGTTTTTACGGTTGAAGGATCTAATGTGTTAGATTCTTCGCTTCGCTCAGAATGACATGTATAGGAGATTGTTAATATGGAGATGCTTGAATTATTGCAGAGGAGCGTCGAAGCAAAGGCGTCAGATCTTTTAATTACTGTAGGCGTGCCGCCGGTTTTAAGGATAAACGGCCAATTAAGTAAAATGGAACTAGATAAGTTATCGCCTAAGGATACCCAGAAGGTTATTTATTCTATACTTACAGAACGCCAGATTAAGATGCTGGAAGAAAATAGAGAGCTTGATTTTACTTATGATGTGCCTGGCCTAAGCAGGTTCAGGGTTAATGTTCATTTTCAGAGAAGCAGTGCAGCAGCGACAATTAGGACTATTCCAAGGGAAGTGCCTAAATTTGATGAATTAAACCTGCCACATCAGCTTATAAATTTTTGTAAACTTGACCGTGGTTTTGTTGTGGTAACAGGGAGGTCGACTTCAGGAAAATCTACTACATTGGCCACTATGATAGACCATATAAATACCGAAAGAAAAACACATGTAATTACTGTTGAGGACCCGATAGAGTTTTTGCACACACATAAAAAAAGCGTGGTAGAACAGCGTGAAGTCGGGACTGACACATCGACATTTGCGATTGCCTTAAAATACGCATTGCGTCAAAATCCTGATGTTATACTCATAGGCGAGATGCGTGACCTTGAAACTATTGCTGCAGCTGTTACAGCAGCTGAAACAGGGCATTTGGTTTTTGCTACTCTGCACACAATAAGCGCTATACAGACTATAGAACGTATAATTGATGTGTTTCCTGCTGATCAGCAGGAACAGATAAGATATCAGCTATCCCTTACGCTTGAAGGCATTGTTACGCAGCAGCTTCTTCCATCTGTTGATGGAGGCCTTGTTCCTGCGTGTGAGATATTATTTGTGACTCCGGCAATCAGGAATTTAATAAGAGAAGGCAATACCCATCAAATAAACGTTATTCTTGAGACCGGGGCTAAATACGGGATGCAATCTATGGACCAGGCTTTGTTAACATTATACAAAGCAGGCAAAATCTCAAATTCAGTTTTAGTGTCCAGGATAAGCGATCCTGATAAAATAAAAGGGTTGTTGTAAAATATGAGGCTGGAATTTTTTATCGCGTGGCGTTATATGGTTGCAAGGCGCAGGGAGAAATTTATCTCGCTTGTAGGTGTAATCTCTGTGCTGGGCGTTGCGGTAGGTGTTGCCGCGCTAATTGTTGTGTTGAGCGTTATGGCAGGTTTTGATAATGATTTAAAAGAAAAGATTATCGGCGCAAATCCGCATGTGTCTGTGGAAACGCCCGGTATGTCCGAAATTGACCCTGTTATAGGCAAAATAAAATCAATGCCTGGGGTAATTGCGGTTTCGCCTTATATAAACGGCCAGGTAATTTTAAAAACTCCTCAGATGACAATGGGCGCCATCCTTAAGGCCATGGATTGGCAGGAGCCTAAAGAAGCGGTTACAGAAATAAAAGATTATCTAGTGAAAGGCAGGCTTTGCGAGGGCCCAAAGCAAATAGTTGTCGGCCGGGAACTTGCTAAAATGTTTCATTTGGATTTAGGCTCTGCTTTGTCAGTGATTTCGCCTTTTGACGGCAAGAAATACGATTTTACTGTTGTTGGCATGTTTGCCTGCGGTATGTATGATTATGATTCAAGCATTGTTTTAAGTACGATTGAAGACGCGCAGAAGATTTTTGTTTCACCCGGGGCTATCAGCGGCGTAGGCGTGAAATTAACAGATGCTTATAAGGCTGATAAGTTTGCGTTGAAACTGCGCAGTAGCCTGAATTATATGTATTCTGTAAGGACATGGGCGGATTTAAACAGCAATCTTTTCAGCGCGCTAAAGCTTGAAAAGTTTACCATGTTTATAATATTAACTTTGATAGTCTTAGTCGCCAGTTTTAATATTGCCAGCACACTGATTATGATGGTGCTTGAAAAAACAAAAGACATAGGCATTTTGAAATCCATAGGCGCTACCAATAAGATGATAAAATTTATTTTTACGCTTGAAGGGCTGATAATAGGTTTTATCGGCACGGTTATCGGATTATTGATAGGTATAGGTTTGTGTGATATCCTCAAGAAATACAAGTTTATTCAACTGCCAAAAGAAATTTATTACATAGACCATTTGCCTGTGCAGATACAATACAGCGATGCATTTTTTATATCGCTTGCTGCTATATTAATAAGCTTGGCAGCTACGTTATATCCTGCATGGCAGGCGTCGCAGCTTGACCCAGTAGAGGCGTTGAGGTACGAGTGATACAGACTATAAACATAAATAAAATTTATGACGACGGCGAAAGGCAGCTGCACGTTTTAAAAGATATAAATTTAAAGGTTGAAAACGGCGAATTTGTAGCTATAGTAGGCCCGTCAGGCGCCGGAAAATCTACTTTGCTTCATATGTTAGGCGGTTTGGATATGCCGACAAACGGAGGGGTGATAGTGGATGAGATTGATCTTTATGAGACATCTGACATCCTGCGGGCAAAAATACGAAATTCGCAAATAGGCTTTGTGTTTCAGTTTTATCATCTGATGCCTGAATTTAACGCTCTGGAAAATGTTTTGATGCCCGCGCTTATTGAAAAAAACGCAATACGCGATACGCACAACGCAATACGAAACAGAGCTAAAGAACTGTTAGCGCAGGTTGGGCTTAAAGACAGAATGACGCACAGGCCTAATCAGTTATCAGGAGGTGAGCAGCAGCGCGTTGCTATAGCGCGCGCGTTGATAAATTCGCCGAAATTACTTTTGTGCGATGAGCCGACCGGCAATCTGGATTCAAAAACAGGCAATGAGCTGATGCAGATACTGTTGGATTTAAATAAAATAGACAAAGTGACCTGTGTTATGGTTACTCATGATGAGATTTTGGCAAAGATAGCAGATAGGGTGCTGCATATGATTGATGGGAGGATTTTTTAAATGGCGCTTAAAATTTATTTGAATGGGAAATTGGTTGATGAAAGCCAGGCTAAGCTATCTGTTTTTGACCATGGGCTTTTGTATGGTGACGGTGTTTTTGAAGGAATTCGTTCGTATAACGGGTTAGTGTTTAAGCTCAAAGAACACATTAATCGCCTTTATGAATCTGCGCATACTATTATGCTTAAGATTCCTCTTTCAAAAGAACAGATTTCAAAAGCTGTTATAGATGCGCTTCGCGCGAATAAATTAAAAGACGCTTATATACGTTTGGTGGTAACGCGCGGCGAAGGCGACCTTGGGCTTGACCCAAGAAAATGCCTTAAACCAACAGTTTTTATTATAGCTGATAAGATAAAACTCTATCCGGAAAGATTTTATAAAGAGGGAATGGAGATTGTTACTGTGCCTACGCAGAGGAATACAGCAGAGGCGCTTAATCCGCAGATAAAATCTTTGAATTACCTGAACAATATCTTAGCGAAAATTGAGGCAATAAATTCCGGGGTTGAAGAAGCTGTTATGCTTAATGCACAGGGATATGTTGCTGAGTGCACAGGTGATAATATATTTATCATAAAAAAAAGCGCTTTGATTACTCCTCCGATATATATGGGCGCTTTAAGAGGCATTACGCGCCAGGCAGTTCTTGATTTGGCGAAAAAAGCAGGCATAGTTGTCAAGGAAGAAGTTTTAACCAGGCATGATTTGTTTAATGCTGATGAGTGTTTTTTAACCGGTACAGCTGCTGAAATCGTGCCTGTTGTCAAAATTGACGGCAGGATTATAGGCGACGCAAAACCCGGGAAAATGACTTTAAAGTTATTGGCAGACTTTCGTAAGTTGACAGAGATGGATGGAGCGAGGTACTGATATGCAATGTGATATATGCGGGAAAAAACAGGCAACAGTGCATTTGACAGAGATAATAGACGATCAGATGACTGAACTGCATCTTTGTGATGATTGCGCCAGGGAAAAAGGCGCGCAGATGGAGAAACATTTTGACTTGTCTGATTTGTTGGGAGGCCTTGCTGATGCCGGCCATGCAGGCCAGGTTGACACGCCTGCTGAAGACAAAGCCAAGTGCCCTAACTGTGGTATGAGTTATCAGGATTTTAAGGCAGCCGGCCAGTTTGGCTGCGGCGAGTGCTATAAGACGTTTAAGAAAAATCTACTGCCATTATTAAAGAGAATACATGGTTCAACACAATATTTCGGGAAAATGCCGGCTGTTTCTACAGGCGTAAGGAATAAGGCGCAAACCGCCAGGGCAAAGGTTGTTTCAGTTGCCCAGCAATTGCAGGAGCTGAAAACAAAATTGCAAACAGCTATACAGCAGGAAGAATTTGAAGAGGCCGCGCGGTTGCGCGATAAAATAAGGGAGCTTGAGAAATAAGATGAAATTAGACGATTTAATAAATCAGACAAGCGAATGGCTGCGCGGCACAGGCCCCGAAAGTGAAATAGTTATATCAAGCCGTATACGCCTTGCCAGAAACATAAACAAGCTGCCTTTTTCGCATTGGGCAACAAAGGTCCAGTCACAGCAGGTTTTAAAGTCTGTAAAAGATGCTATTGACGTGAATGATAATATGAAGGGTTGCATATTTGCAAGGATAGATGAATTAAATAGTATAGATAAACAGTTTTTGCTGGAAAGGCATTTGGTTAGCAAAGAACTTATAGCCAAGAGTGATTCTAAAGCAGTGGCTATAGGCGACAGAGAAATTATTTCTATTATGATAAACGAAGAAGACCATCTGCGCATTCAAGTTGTGCAGTCAGGTTTTAATCTTAGAGAGGCTTGGCAGATAATAGATAGCCTAGACAGCGAGCTTGGCAAAAAAATAGATTTCGCGTTTTCATCAGATTTCGGATTTCTGACAGCATGCCCGACTAATACAGGCACAGGCATGCGTGCATCTGTTATGCTGCATTTGCCGGCGTTGGTTATGACTAAGCAGATAAACAGGGTTTTGCAGACTATATCAAAACTTGGCCTGACCGCAAGGGGTTTTTACGGCGAGGGAACGCAGGCGAGCGGGAATTTTTTTCAGATATCCAACCAGACTACGCTTGGCCATACAGAGACAGATATTATAGATAATATAGAGCGCGTGATAAAGCAGATAGTAATGCACGAGCAGAATGCAAGAAAAATTCTGAACACTCAGCATAAAACCGAATTTCAGGACAGGATTTGGAGGGCGTTGGGAATTTTAAAAAGCGCGTATATTATCACAAGTAATGAAACTACTGAGCTTTTGTCAATGGTAAGGCTTGGTGTTGATATGGGTTTGATAAAGGATATTGTAAAGGCAAAATTAAATCAGCTTTTTATTTCAACCCAGCCCGCGCATTTACAGAAGTTAGAAGGAAAAGTATTAACAGCTGCTCAACGGGATACAAAGAGGGCAGAGGTTATAAGAGAAGCGCTTGTATAACAAAAATAAAATCCGGAGGTATATAACATGTTTAACAGGTTTACTGAGAGGGCAAGGAAGGTAATCCTTTTAGCCAAAGAAGAGGCAAAAAGGTTTAACCATGATTACATGGGAACCGAGCATATACTGCTTGGTTTAATAAGAGAAGGCGAAGGCGTCGCGGCAGCGGTTTTGCAGAATTTAGGCCTAAGCCCTGAAGCTATACGTATGGAAGTGGAAAAATTAGTTCAGCCAGGGCCAACAACTCTTGTTTCAGGGGATATTCCTTTTACACCAAAGGCAAAAAAAGTTATTGAGCTGGCTATGGATGAAGCAAGAAACCTGGGGCACAATTATATAGGCACCGAGCATTTGCTGCTTGGCTTAATCAGGGAAGGCGAAGGTGTTGCTGCCCAGGTTTTACAGAATCTAGGCCTTGATTTAGACAAGGTTAGAAATGAGGTTATGAATTTGCTTGGTTCGGGTGCTCCTGGCGCTTCTCAAGAAGCCGCAGGCAATGCACAGCGCGGTAAGAGTAAGACCCCGGCGCTTGACGCATTTGGCCGTGACCTGACAGTCCTGGCAAGAGAAAATAAATTAGATCCTGTTATAGGAAGAAAAGACGAAATAGAGCGCGTTACCCATATTTTGTCAAGGCGCACAAAAAATAATCCTGTGCTTTTAGGCGAGGCAGGCGTAGGCAAGACTGCCATTATAGAAGGCCTTGCGCAAAAGATAGTTGCCGGAGACGTGCCTGATATATTGAAAGATAAAAGGGTGATTATACTTGACCTTGCTCTTATGGTTGCAGGGACTAAATACCGCGGCCAGTTTGAGGAAAGAATAAAGGCAGTGATGGATGAAATCCGCCGTTCAGAAAATATTATCATATTCGTTGACGAATTGCATACGCTTGTCGGAGCAGGCGGCGCAGAAGGCGCTATAGATGCGTCAAATATTCTCAAGCCTGCTCTTTCAAGAGGAGAGATTCAGTGTATAGGCGCGACAACCCTGAATGAATACAGAAAATATATCGAAAAAGACGCTGCGTTGGAAAGGCGTTTTCAGACGATAATGGTTGAGCCTCCCAGCGTTGATGAAACCATTCAGATATTAAAAGGTTTAAGGGATAAATATGAGGCGCATCACAGAGTGAAAATAACAGATGAAGCTTTAGAGGCGGCATCACAATTGTCTGACAGGTATATTTCAGGCAGGTATCTGCCTGATAAAGCAATAGATGTTATAGACGAGGCGGGCGCTAAGGCAAGGCTTTCTGTTTTGGTGGCGCCGCCTGATTTAAGAAAAACAGAAGAAAATATAGAAAACATAAAAAAGGAAAAAGATTCTGCTATTAAAGGCCAGGATTTTGAAAAGGCCGCTAAATTAAGAGATCAGGAGCGCGCCGCAAAACAGGAACTTGAACGGACAAAAAAACAATGGTCTGTTAAAAAGGCCGAATCTCAGCCTGTGGTTACAGGCGAAGATGTCGCGCAGATAATTGCGAAGTGGACAGGTATTCCGCTTTCAAGGCTTGAACAGAAAGAAACAGAAAAGCTAATGCAGATGGAGGCTGAACTTCATAAGCGTGTAGTCGGCCAGGAAGAAGCCATAACCGCGATATCGCGCGCAGTCAGGCGTTCAAGGGCAGGGTTAAAATCAAACAAAAGGCCTATAGGTTCATTTGTATTTTTAGGGCCTACAGGTGTAGGCAAAACACTTCTTGCTAAAGCAGTCGCGGAGTTTTTATTCGGCAATGAGGATTCGATAATTCAGCTTGATATGTCAGAGTATATGGAAAAATTTAACGTGTCGCGCCTTGTTGGGGCGCCTCCCGGATATGTAGGTTATGAAGAAGGCGGCCAGCTTACTGAGAAAATAAGAAGGAAGCCTTATTCTGTTGTTCTTCTGGATGAAATAGAGAAGGCTCATCCGGATGTATTTAATATATTGCTTCAGGTTTTAGAAGACGGCCGCTTAACTGATTCATTCGGCAGAAAAGTCGATTTCAGGAATACGGTTATGATTATGACATCAAACATCGGCGCAGAGACTTTGCGTAAACAAGGCTCTATAGGTTTTAAAGCGCAGAAAGACGAAGTTACCTACAATGATATGAAAGACCGGCTTTTGGAAGAGGTAAAAAAGACATTTAAGCCGGAATTCTTAAACAGGATAGACGATATCATTGTCTTCAGAAGCCTGACTAAAGAAGATTTGACTAAGATAGTTGAAATAGAAGTCAACGAAGTCCAAAAGCGCCTAAGTGAGCAGAAAATTACCATTGAGTTGACGAAAGAAGCAAAAGAACTTCTTATCGAGAAAGGTTTTGATAAGATGTTCGGCGCAAGGCCGCTTAAGCGTACGATACAAAGATTTCTAGAGGATCCGCTTGCCGAAGACATTATATCAGGCGGGCTTCGCAGGGAAGGTGTTGTGAAAATTTCAGTTAAAGCCGATAGGCTTGTATTTACGCAGGCAGATTTAAAGAGTGTAAAATGATAAGAGCGATCCGCAGCGCAATGCGCAAAAATTTTTTTGTTGCGCTTATTGTAATTTTCGCAATATTAGCGCTGTCGGGTTTTGTCTATATGAAATACAGAGGCAAAATAGTTCTCGCAAGTCTGCAGTATTTTGCTGAAGAAAGAATAGGCAAGGCCATAGGCGCAAAGGTAAATATAGAGTCTATACGCCCGAGCTTAATAGGCCCTACTATACTGGAAGGCTTTAGCCTTGTTAAAGAAACTTCTGAAGATACGCCTTTTATTTTTAGAAGCGATAAGCTAATTATCTACAATAATGTGCCTCAGATAATATTTGATAAGATTTTTAAAAGGATAGGGTTTAAAGGCATAAATCTTGTTTTTAAAATAGAAAATGGTTCTTTGACAAAAGGCAATAAGCCTATTTTTCAGGAAGTAAACGGTTTTGGCAAGATTGTGAATAATAATATTCTGTTTAATGATATTACAGGTAAATGTTACGAGTTTCCTTTGTCAGTGCATGGCAGGATTTCAGGTAAAACATCGCGCATAGACTTGAAGCTGGAAAGCGCGTCTGATAAATTTATGGGCAAGATGGCCATATCAAGCAGTATCTTTAAGCCGCACGCAGTAGGAGTGCTGGAATTTAATAACGGCAGAAAATTTTATTTTTCAACAGACTTGGATATTAAGCCCGGCGAGTCAATATCTTTTGAAAATCTTATGCTTCAGAACGCGGTGTTGGCAAACGGCAAGGTAGATTTTATTAAAAAGAAGTTTTATGCCCAGATAACTGGTTTAAGCCAAAAAAACGAGAAAAATCCGCGTAAAAACACTGTTCAGATTGTGGGTGATTTTTCGAAAAAGAATTATTTGACCAGCAGCGCGTTTTTTAATCACATAGGTTTAGGCCGCACTGATCTTCAAAGCCAGCTGGATTGTGAAATAGCATTTTTGGATAACGGTTCTTTGCAGGGGAAAATAAAGTCAAGCGGCACAATCTTGGATTATAGGCCTTTTAAGGAGCTGGAAGGAGAGTTTAGCGTAGAACAGTCTGTTTTGAAAATAGCAAGGCTTAATTTAGGCCAGGATTATAATCTTTCGGGTTTTTTTAATCTTGGCAGCCCATATGAAATGGACCTTGCTTTAAATATTAATGATAGCAATCTTTCGCAATTATTGCTTATATCAGATACTGATTCTGATAGCGCGATACGCGGTAAGATAAGCGGCCAGATAAAGACCAAAGGGCCGCTGGCAAACCCTGTTACTATAGCAAGACTTGAATGTACTAAAGGAAATCTCGGGAACCTTGATTACGAATCAATGAATATAAATTTAAACGGTACGGGTTCTTTGCTTAAGGTCGCGGATTCGCGCATATTGAGGAAAAAAGGTTATATAGACCTTTCAGGAGAAGTTGATTTAAAAAAATTATGGTCACAGCGGCCTGCAGAAGGGCTTGCTTGGAGCTGCGGCAACGAGGCCATAGTTTGGGAAGGGTGGAATATTATAAAAGAGGCTAATTCAAAAGAGCTTGAAATGAAAAAAGGCATAGGCCGAGAAAAAGAATTTATGGTTACATTCAAGAGCTATTTGAATGATGAACAATCGTGGCAGGATTCAGAGGGCCATAATCAGGACGAGGCTATTGGTGTTGAATACAGCTTAGATGACGCAAAAAGCGTCAAGATGCAGCTTAAAAATAACGAAGAGGTTTTCAGTCTTGAGCATAAAGTGAGGTTTTAAATATGATTACGCAAATCACAAGGCAGATTAAGAAAAGGCCTGAAAAATGGCTGACAAAAATTGGCCGCAAGATTAGCGCTTTTATGATTTATACCGGAAGAATCTGTATACTTTTATACGAGACTGTAAAATGGATGTTTATCCCTCCTGCGGTTAAAAAGAAGCATTTGTACAGCCAGATGGAAAAAGTAGGCGTTAACAGCCTTCCGATAGTTTTTATGACAGCGCTTTTTACGGGTATGGTTTTGGCTTTACAGGGCGCGTATCAGATGCAGAAGATAGATGCCACGGCTTACATCGCGAATCTTGTTTCGTTGTCAATGTTAAGAGAGCTTGGCCCGGTGCTTACAGCGCTTGTTGTAGCAGGAAGAATAGGCGCCTCCATAACAGCAGAACTCGGGACTATGAAGGTAACTGAACAGATTGACGCGCTTGAGACATTGGCAACAAACCCTGTTAAATACCTGATAGTGCCGCGTTTTACAGCAATATTAATTATGCTTCCGTTGTTAACTATATATTCTGATATAATAGGTATTATGGGCGGTTATATTGTTGGTATTTTTAAGCTTGGCATTGGTTCAAGGCTTTATCTGAATATGACTTTTGACCCTTTAGTGCTTAAGGATTTTTTTACAGGCGTTGCAAAATCTATTTGTTTTGCGGTATTGATAGGGATAATTTCATGTTATCAGGGTTTTGCGACTGAAGGCGGGGCAGAGGGCGTGGGCCGCGCAACGACTTTTTCCGTAGTCTTATCGTTTATTATGATAATAGCCGCTGACTGTGTGTTTACAGCGCTATTTTTCTTTGCATTCTAAGGGAGACTGATGATAGAAATCATAGATATTCATAAAACATTTCAGGGGAAGAAAGTTTTAAACGGCGTTAACCTGACAATAAAGACAGGCGAGACTATGGTTATTATTGGCCGTTCAGGATGCGGCAAGAGTGTTATGCTTAAACATATTATCGGGCTTAATAAGCCTGACAGCGGAAAAATAATAATAGATAAAGAAGATATTACAAATATGCAAGAGCGGCAGCTGCGCCATCTTAGGATGAGGTTTGGTATGTTGTTTCAGAATGCCGCGCTATTTGATTCATTGGATGTGGCTGGAAACGTCGCGTTTTCCCTTTTTGAGCATACAGATCTTGACAGTAAGATTATTTTAAAAAAAGTAAAAAACTGCCTTTCGCTTGTCGGGCTTGAAGGCGTTGAAAACTCTATGCCTTCTCAGCTTTCAGGCGGTATGCGTAAAAGGGTTGGCCTGGCAAGGGCAATATGTATTGACCCGCAGATAGTTTTATACGATGAGCCTACTACAGGGCTTGACCCTATAATGGCTGACGCGATAAATGAACTTATAAAAGATTTGCAGGAAAAATTAAAGATTACTTCTATCGCTGTTACTCATGATATGACCAGTGCCTATAAGATAGCTGACAGGATAGCTATGCTGTATGAAGGCAAGATTATAGAAATAGGCACTCCTCATGAGATTAAAAATACAACAAACCCTATAGTAAAACAATTTATTACAGGCGCCGCGCAAGGGCCCATAACGCACAATAAGACATTGGTATTAGAGGAAAATTAACGGAGGTTTTATATGGACGCAAAAACAAATTTTGAATTAAAGGTCGGGATATTTGTGTTTATAGGCCTCATAGTTTTTACGTATATCGTTTTTTCAATAGGCGATTTTTATGTGTTTAAGCCCGGCTACAGAATAAAGGTGAAATTTGGCTTTGTTGACGGCATACAATCTTCAGCGCCGATAAGGTATGCAGGCGTTGAAGTCGGGAAGCTTGAAAACATAAAATTTTATTATAACGATGAAAAGAAAAAAACAGAGGTTAAGCTTTATGGCTGGGTTACAATGGCAACAAAGATAGAAAAAGATGCGCAGGCTTATGTAAATACGCTTGGCGTTGTAGGCGAAAAATATCTTGAGATTTTACCAGGTACAATAGAAACAGGCTTTATGCAGGACGGCGATGAATTAACAGGCAATGACCCTGTGCCTATGGAGAGAATTACTCAAAGGGCATACAAGATAACAGAAGGCCTTGAGGCAGTTGCAAAAGATTTAAAAGATGGCAAGGGTACGCTTGGCAAGCTTATGACAGATGATTCTGTGTATAAGAATATAGAAGATTTTACAGCTGATATAAAAGCGCATCCATGGAAATTGCTTATAAAGAGCAAGTAATATTTTTATGAAAACCAGCACTATATTTGTCTGCCAGTCTTGCGGGTATCAGTCTACAAAATGGCTTGGTAGATGCCCTGACTGCCAGCAATGGAACAGCCTTATTGAAGAAAGTGATTCTAAGCAGCTTGAATCAGGTAAATATTTTCCCAGGTTTTCGCAGGAAGTTTCTTTGCTTCATACTGTAAATGTAGATGAGTCTATAAGGGTTTCAACCGGCATTAGTGAGTTTGACAGGATTTTAGGCGGCGGCGTTGTGCCTGGCAGTGTTATTTTAATCGGCGGCGACCCTGGCATAGGAAAATCAACACTGCTTCTTCAGGCATGCGATAAAATAGCCTCGTCTAAAGAAAAGGTATTATATGTAAGCGGCGAGGAATCAGCAAAGCAGACAAAACTGCGCGCGAACCGCCTGGGCACTGCTTCAAAGGAATTATATATATTAAACGAAACGAATGTTGAATTAATAAAAGAAACTGTTGAAAAATTAAAACCGAAAATACTTGTTATAGATTCAATACAGGTTGTTTATTCAGGCGAGTCCGCTTCAGCTGCAGGCAGTGTTTCGCAGGTAAGGCAATGCGCAGGATTTTTAACTGCCCTTGCCAAGACTAATGAAATAGCCTTATTTCTGATAGGCCATGTTACTAAAGAGGGCAGCCTTGCAGGCCCGCGCGTTTTAGAGCATCTTGTTGATACGGTTTTATATTTTGAAGGAGACAGGTTTACATCATTTAGGATTTTGCGAGCGGTTAAAAACAGGTTTGGTTCTACGAATGAAATAGCGGTTTTTGAAATGGTTTCAACAGGCCTGTCAGCTGTGGCTAATCCGTCGCTTATGCTTTTGTCTGAAAGGCCAAAGCATACATCAGGCTCTGTGGTAGCTGTTACAGTGGAAGGTACAAGGCCGCTTTTGGTTGAAATACAGGCGCTTACCAGCCAGATAAATTTTGGCTATCCGGCAAGAAGAAGCACAGGCATAGACGCCAATAAACTTTCTTTGTTGATAGCAGTTATGGACAAGCGGCTTGGTTTTAATTTATCAGGATATGATGTTTTCGCGAATATCGTAGGCGGATTAAAGATTACAGAGCCTGCTGTTGATTTAGGGCTTGTTGTCGCTATTGCTTCAAGTTTTAAGGAAAAGATTGTCAATCCGGAATGTGTTGTTATAGGCGAAGTAGGCCTGGGTTCTGAAGTGCGCAGGGTTAACCAAATACAGGCGCGCGTGAATGAGTCTGAAAAAATGGGTTTTAAGCAGTGTATTTTGCCTAAGGCAAATATTAAAGAGCTAAAAACAGTATCTTCAAAAATAGAATTACACGGAGTTTTAAATATAGAAGAGGCGTTAAAAATTTGTTTTGAAAGAAATTAACGAAAGGAGGTGGATATATGTTAGTGATTAGGGTTTTATTGACAGTGCTTTGCGCTATAATCGGTTATCAGGTGGGTTATCCTTTTATAGCCAGCGGCATAAGGGCTGATATTATCGGCGCTTTTATAGGCATACTTATAGCTTTGATTGTAATTATATTTGAGATGGAACTGCGCAAGATTTCAGTAAAAGATATTTCATCAGCGGTATTTGGTTTACTGCTCGGACTTTTTATGACGAAACTTGTCCTGGGGGCCATGTTTTTTGTCATTGCAGGCGATAAATTCATTTCTCCGGTTAGGCTTATACTTACGCTTGTATTCTGTTATCTTGGAATAATAATTGTCGCAAGGGCCAGGGACGAATTTAATGTTGTAATACCTTTTGTTAAATTTACCAGCCAGGACCAGAAAGAGGACATAATAGTAATTGATACCAGCGTAATTATTGACGGCAGGATAGCAGACCTTTGCCAGACAAAATTTCTGACAGGAAAATTTGTGGTGCCGCGTTTTGTTTTAAAAGAGCTTCAGCAGATAGCGGATTCAGCGGATTCATTAAAACGCAACAGGGGTAGGCGCGGCCTTGATATTTTAAACAAGATTAAAAAGGCAAAGGCAGTTGACCTTAAGATTGCGGATGAAGATTTTCCGGAAATTTCAGAGGTTGATTCAAAGATAGTAAAGCTTGCCAAGATTATAAACGCGAAAGTCTTGACCAACGATTACAATCTTAACAAAATCGCAGAGCTTCAGGGAGTAACAGTCCTTAATATAAACGACCTTACCAATGCTTTGAAAACTGTTGTGCTTCCAGGGGAGCTTATGGAGATAAGATTGTTAAAAGAAGGCAAAGAGCATAATCAGGCGATAGGTTATCTGGAAGACGGAACCATGGTGGTAGTGGATAACGCTAAAAATCTTTTAGGCCAGACGCTTAATGTTGAGGTAACCAGCGCTTTACAGACATCAGCAGGCCGTATGATTTTTGCTAAATTAGCAAACAGCCATAGCAGGCCGGAAAAAAGACGGTGAAACAGAATAGTCGCAATATATCAGTAATAATTCCGGCAGCCGGATTAGGCAAGAGAATGAAAGGTTTTCCTAAAAGAAAACCTTTCATTCTTCTTGGCGCAAAGCCTATAATTTCGCGCACGCTGGATGTTTTTAAAGGTATAAGTTCTGTAAAAGAGATTATTTTAGTAGTAAATAAAAAAGACTTAAAGTCAGCAAAGAAATTTTTACATAATGGCATTGTAAAAGTTATAGAGGGCGGCAAGCACAGAAAAGATTCTGTTTATAACGGCATAAAGGCGGTAGATAAATCTTCTGATTTCGTTATTATACATGACGGCGTGCGGCCGTTTGTCAGTAAAAAAATAGTTTTAGATTCTATTAAAACAGCGGATAAATTCGGCGCTGCGGTTGTAGCGGTGCCTGTAATACCTACGATAAAGAGAATAGACGAGAACGGGTTTGTGGTGTCAACGCTTAATAGGCCGTTTCTTTGGGATACGCAGACCCCGCAAGTATTTAAAAAGGAAATAATTGTAGGGGCGTATTGCAATACGCCCCTAAATGACAGCAATATCACTGACGACGCCATGTTGGTTGAAAGATTGGGCCATAAAGTAAAAATTGTTATGGGTTCATACGATAACATTAAAATAACAACGCCTCGGGATTTAATAACAGCAAAGGCTATTTATGCGAGTAGGCATCGGTTACGACATACATAAACTAGTAAAATCAAGGAAGCTTGTTTTAGGCGGGGTTGATGTGCCTTTTAATAAAGGTTTATTGGGGCATTCAGATGCCGACGTGCTTTTACATGCGGTTATTGACGCGCTTTTAGGCGCTGCTGCGCTGGGCGATATAGGCAAACATTTTCCTGATTCAGACAAGATGTATAAGAATATATCAAGCCGCATTTTGCTTGAGAAGATATCAGAACTCATAGATAAAAATGGTTTTTCAATAGGCAATATAGACGCTGTTGTAGTTTTGGAGGAGCCTAAATTGACAGATTATAAAGAAAAGATGTCAAAGGCAATAGCGGATATATTAGGCATTACCAAAGATAAAGTCAGCATAAAGGCAAAGACAAACGAAGGATTGGATTCAGTTGGAAAAGGCAAGGCCGTTGCAGCGTATGCTGTAGCAGCCTTAATGCCAAATTCGGAGGCGTAAGATGAATTTATTACTATTAATTCTGTTGGTAATTATTGCGATAGCAATTCTTAAAATTGTTATTCTCTCAATAGTATTCCGCGATGAAATAAATTCATATTTTGACAGAGACCCTGCGGCTAAGTCATTTCTAGAAGTTCTTCTTACTTATTCAGGCCTGCATGCGATTATTATGTACCGCGTAGCGCACAGGATGCTTTTATGGAATATTCCATTTCTGCCGAGGTTTTATTCTCAATTAGCAAGGCATTTTACAGGCATTGAGATACATCCCGGGGCAAAAATAGGCAAGCATTTGTTTATAGACCATGGTATGGGAGTTGTTATAGGCGAAACCGCTGTTGTAGGAGACGATGTTTTGCTTTATCAGGGAGTTACACTTGGCGGCACAGGCAAAGAAAAAGGCAAACGCCACCCGAATATAGGCAATAATGTTGTTATAGGCGCTGGCGCAAAGGTGCTTGGCAATATTACCATAGGTGATAATTCTTATGTCGGCGCAAACGCAGTGGTGCTAAAAGATATACCGTCTAATTCAACAGTGGTAGGCGTGCCTGGCAGAGTTACAAAGCAGTCAGGTAGAAAGATAGACGCTTTTTTGGATCATATTCATATAGTTGATCCGCTGTTACAGCAGATAGAGGAGTTGGAGAAAAGGATAGAGAAGTTGGAAGGGAAAAAATAATAAGTGCAGATCTATAACACCTTAACCAGAAAGAAAGAAGAATTTATACCTATTAAGCCAGGCCATGTTGGCATGTATGTCTGCGGCCCGACAGTGTATGACCAGCCGCACATAGGCCATGTCCGAAGCGCTTATACGTTTGATATTATAAGGCGCTATATGGAGTATCGCGGCCTGAAGGTAAAATTTGTAAGAAATGTCACTGATGTAGACGATAAGATAATAAATAAAGCCAAAGAAGAATACCCTGGAGAAGATTTAAAATTTGCTGCAAAAAAAGTATCTATTAAATACCTGGATTCTTATCATGATTATATGAATTCTTTAGGGATAAAGCCGCCTGACAAAGAGCCTAAGGCAACTGAATATATCCCTAAGATGATAAAGTTTATAGAAGGCTTGATAAATTGCGGCGCGGCCTATGAATCTGAAGGCGATGTATATTTTGATATAAAAAAGGCAAAGGATTATGGGAAGTTATCCCATCAGAACTTAGATATGATGGAGGCAGGCGCAAGGATAGCGCCTGGAGAAAAAAAGAGAGGCCCGCTTGATTTTGCGCTTTGGAAAAAAGCAAAAGAAAATGAACCATCATGGCCTAGTCCATGGGGCCAAGGCCGGCCTGGCTGGCACATAGAGTGTTCTGTTATGAGCTCTGATATATTAGGCGATGAGTTTGATATCCATGGCGGCGGCATAGACCTGGTTTTTCCGCATCATGAAAATGAAATCGCGCAATCAGAAGGCGCTGGGAAAAAGTTTGCCAGATACTGGATACACAATGGATTACTTACGATAAACAGCGAAAAAATGGCAAAGTCGCTGGGCAATTTCATAACCATAAAGGATTTTCTTGAAAAATACAACAGCGCGGATTTTCTTAAGCTGTTTTTTCTTTCAACGCATTATTCACACCCTATTGATTACACAGATGAAAAGATAAATGAGGCAGCTGAGTCACTTGATAGAATTGTAAGGTTTATGGAAAAAGGTGCCAGGCACCAAAAAAAAGGTGCCAGGCACCTTTTTAAGCAGATAGAAGAGATTAACAGTAGATTTTTAGAGGCAATGGATGATGATTTTAATACGCCCAAAGGCCTTGCGTGTATTTTTGAGTTGGTAAATATTGCGAATAAGAATATAGAAGACAAAGAATTTGTTTATAGCGCGTCTGCAGCATTGAAGGAATTGCTGGATATCTTTGGGATAACTATAGGAGCCAAAGTAAATAAGGACAAAGAAATAGAATCTATGGTTTCCCAGCGCAATGAAGCGCGCAAAAATAAAGATTACGCGTTATCTGATAAAATAAGAAAAGAGCTAGAAGAAAAAGGTGTTATTCTGGAAGATACAAAAGAAGGCACTGCATGGCGAAGAAAAATATCTTGAAATGGTATATGTTCCAAGTATCGGCCACGACGGGTGGGCAGCACAGCCTCGCATCAGCGAGGCGAGCAGGCCACCCGGAGATGGCCGCTAATTGAAAGCGGTGATAGTATGAAGGGTATATTTATTACGTTTGACGGGCCTGAAGGATGCGGTAAGTCAACGCACTCTAAGCTGGTTGTCGAGTATCTGAAATCAAAAGGCAAGCCTGTTTTTCATACACGCGAGCCAGGCGGCACAAAGATAGGTGAACTTATCAGGGAAATTTTGCTTGATCAACGTAATAAAGGCATGTCTGTTATGACAGAGGCATTTTTATACCTTTCTGCAAGGGCGCAGATAGTAAACGAAATTATAAAGCCTGAACTTAAAAAAGGCAAAATATTAATTTGCGACAGGTTTCAGGACGCGACTATTGTTTATCAGGGTTATGCAGGCGGCATTGATATAAAATTATTAAAAGAATTAGGCGATATTTCAACCAATGGCCTTAAGCCTGATTTGAGCATATTTTTGGATATAGACGCCCAGGCAGGGCTTAAAAGAGCAGGCTGTAAAGACAGGATGGAGTTGAAATCAGTTTCGTTTCATAAAAAAGTAAGAAATGGTTATCTTGCTTTGGCAAAAAAAGAGCCAAAGAGAGTAAAGGTTGTGCAGGTTAAAGGCAGCATAGAAGAAACGCAGGAAAAGATAAGAAAGATAATTGATAACTATGTCTTTTAAAGATATCGTAGGCCAGGATAAACCTGTAAGCATATTGCAGAACGCATTGGCAAAAAACCGCCTTGCGCACGCATATCTATTTTATGGGCATAGCGGCGTAGGTAAAGTGTTGACTGCGTTAAATTTCGCAAAGGCAGTGAATTGCCTTAACAGGCCTGATGCTGGGGTTGATTGTTGCGATGAATGTGTTTCCTGTAAAAAGATAGATGCGGGAAATCATATGGATGTAAGTGTTGTAAAGCTCCTGAAAGATAAATCGCATATATTGATAGAGCAAATAAGGCAGTTGCAGTCGCAGGTAAATTTAAGGCCTTATGAGGCTAAATATAAGGTATTTATTATTCAGGATGCGGAATGTGCTAATGACGAGGCGCAGAGCGCGCTCTTAAAAACTTTGGAAGAGCCGCCTGTTAAGTCAATAATCATATTGACTACTTCAAACCCTGAAGCGCTGTTAACGACTATTATTTCAAGATGCCAGTCAGCAAAGTTTTATCCTTTAAACGTAGATTCAAGCCTGGATATATTGGTTAAGCGTTTCGCGCTTGATAAAGATGCGGCATTTTTCCTGGCGCATATAGCGCAGTCAGGCTTGGTGGATATCAGTAAATACGCCAAACCTAATGTTTTGGAAAATAAAAATAAGATTATAGCTGATTTTAATAGTTTTTTGAATAATCCCGGGGTTGAATTATCTTTTCTAAAGGCACAGCCGGAAGAGATTCCGTGGATACTGTCTGTGCTTTTATGGTGGTACCGCGATATGCTTATATTTAAAGAAACCGGAAAGCCTGAATTACTGGCAAATAAAGACAGGTTAAAGGATTTATCAGAATATTCTAAATCCTTAAGCGTCTTGCGGCTTGGCGATATAATAAGCTCTATAATGAAGACATCACAGATTTTAAGCGAGACAAATGTGAGCGCAAAATTGGCATTAACCGTTATGGCGACAGATATATTAAGTTAAAAGAACTTGGGGGATATATGGCGTTTGAGGCATTACAGGTCAGGACCAGAGAAGCAGGAAAGATTGTTTATTGCGAAAAATGCGAATTGGCGCCGGTTATCGGCGACTATGTAATTATAGAATTTGACAGAGGGCTTGAATACGGCCTGGTATTAACCGCTGTCCAGGCGTTTGAAACTTTGCCTGATGAAGAGCCGCTTAAGAAAATAGTAAGAAAGGTAACAAAAGAAGACCTTTTGCAGATAGAAAAAAATAAAGGCAGTACAAGGGACGCTTATTGCGCGTGCAGTAAAAAGATACAGGAAAAGAAATTGTCTATGAAATTAATCGGAGCAGAGTATTCTTTTGACCGCGGCAAGCTCATATTTTATTTTACCGCAGACGGCAGAGTGGATTTCAGGGAATTAGTAAAGGAGCTTGCCTCGCATTTTAAGGCAAGGATAGAATTAAAGCAGATAGGCGTGCGCGATGAAGCGAAGTTTATAGGCGGATTCGGGCCGTGCGGCAGGCATCTTTGCTGCGCGAAATTCCTGAAAGATTTTGAGCCTGTTACTATAAGGATGGCAAAAGAGCAGAATCTGCCGTTAAATCCTACAAAGATTTCAGGAATATGCGGCAGGCTGATGTGCTGTTTGTATTATGAATACAGCACTTATAAAGAATTGTTAAAGGGTTTGCCGAAATTAGGAAGTAAGATAAAGACCAAAGAAGGCAAAAACGCCAAGGTTATAAGCGTAAATACGCTTAAGCGCACTGTTTTAGTTGAAACAGAGGACAAAGTTCAAGTGGAGATTAAATATTAATGGCTAAGACATTTTATATTACAACACCTATATATTATATAAATTCTGTTCCGCATATAGGCCATTCCTATACGCAGGTAGCTGCTGATACTATTACGCGTTTTATGAAGCAAAAAGGCCATGACGCGTTTTTCTTAACTGGCACAGATGAGCATGGCCAGAAGGTCGCGCTTTCTGCGGAGAAGGCGAAATTGTCGCCTAAAGAATACGCTGACGGCATTGTTGTAAAATTTAAGGATGTTTGGAAACGGCTTAATATAAATTACGATTATTTCATTCGCACTACAGATGATAATCATAAAAAAGGCGTACAATTTGTTTTAGATAAGCTTTATAAAAAAGGCGATTTATACGAAGGCGAATACACAGGCTGGTATTGTACGCCTGATGAGACATTTTGGACAAAGCTTCAGAGCAGTGACGGGCTTTGCCCTGAATGTAAAAGGCCGCTTGAAGAGATAAAAGAAACAAATATATTTTTTAAATTGTCAAAATACCAGGATAAGCTTAAAGAACATATCAAAAAAAATCCTGATTTTATAAAGCCTCACTTTCGGGCTAATGAAGTCTTGCATTATTTGGAACAGCCCTTGCCTGACCTTTGTGTTACAAGGCCGCGTTCGCGCATTTCATGGGGCATAGAAGTGCCTTTCAGCCCCGAACATGTTACCTATGTGTGGTTTGACGCGCTTCTTAATTATATAACAGGCATCGGATACCCAAATGATGAGAAGAAATTCAGAAAACTTTGGCCGGCTGATATTCACCTTATGGCAAAGGATATCTTAAGGCCGCATTGTATTTATTGGCCTATTATGCTAATGGCGCTTGATATACCATTGCCTAAAACTGTTTTTGCGCATGGCTGGTGGATAATGGGGGGCGAGAAGATTTCAAAATCCAAAGGCAAGCCGGTTGACCCTATAGAATTAATAGATAAATATGGGCTCGATGCTTACAGGTATTTTCTTTTAAGAGAAGTGCCTTTTGGTTTGGATGGGACTTATTCTGAAAGCGCGCTTATAACACGTATAAACAGCGACCTTGCGAATGACTTGGGTAATCTTTTAAACAGATCCCTTACAATGATAGAAAAATATTTCAGCGGGAATATCCCGAAGCCTGATGTTGTAGGCGCGTTGGACGAGGAATTAAAATCAAAGGCGCTTGGTTTGGCAGATAAAATTGACGAAGCAATGAAAGACCTGAATTTTTCTATATATCTTGAATCAGTGATATCTGTTATAAGTACTGCGAATAAATATATTGAAACAAGGGCGCCATGGGCTTTGTTCAAAGAAAACAAATTGAATGAAATTGCCACTATGCTTTATTATTTGGCAGAGGTTTTAAGGATAGTTGCTATAAGTGTCTATCCTGTTATGCCTGATGCGGCAGACAATATGTGGAAGCAGTTAGGGTTGAGTGTGCCTATGAAATTTGATGATATGAAAAAGTGGGGATTAATCAAGCCCGGTATAAAGATAAGCAAGGGCCAGCCGTTATTTCCGAGGATAAAATAAAGTAAAAAACAGTAGGAAAGTAGGAGAGTAGAAAAGTAAAGAGAGGTATGTATGCAAAAAATTATATATTTTGACAACAACGCCACAACGCCAGTGCATCCCGAAGTTTTTAAGGCAATGGAGCCTTTTTATAAAGATGAATACGGCAACGCATCAAGCCTGCATGCAAAAGGAAGGGTAGCGCGCCATCAGGTTGATGATGCGCGCCATTTAATAGCTACGCTTTTAGGCGCATCAGATGAAGATGTCATATTTACGTCAGGCGGCACAGAGTCTGATAATATTGCTATAAAAGGCGTTGTCTTAGCTAACAGCGCTAAAGGCAACCACATTATAACCAGCCGCACAGAACATCCTGCAGTGCTTTCAACCTGTAAGTTTCTGGAAAAGAATGGCTGTAAGGTTACATATCTTGGTGTTGATAAATATGGCATGGTTTCGCCTGTTGATGTAAAAAAAGCTATAACTGATAAGACAGTTTTAATTACTATAATGCATGCTAATAATGAAACAGGCACTATAAATCCGATAAAAGAAATAGGCCAGATAGCCAAAGAAAACAAAATAATATTCCACACAGATACAGTGCAGTCATTCGGAAAGCTGAATGTAGACGTCAATGAAATGAACATAGACTTGCTTTCCATATCCGCGCATAAAATTCATGGCCCAAAAGGTGTTGGCGCCTTATATATCAGAAAAGGCGTAAAAATTACCCCGTTTTCACACGGCGGCCATCATGAAAGGTCTTTACGAGCAGGAACAGAAAACGTTCCAGGTATTGTTGGGTTTGCAAAGGCTGTAGAATTAATAACTACAAACAGGGATAAGAAAAACAAGGCCCTTTCTGCATTACGCGACAGGCTGCATAATGGTATAACAAAGGCAATAGAAGATGTTTATTTAAATGGCCATCAAACACAGAGATTGCCAGGTACAGTGAATTTGAGTTTTAAATTTATAGAAGGTGAATCTATAATGCTTAATCTGGATATGCAGGGTATATGTGTTTCAACAGGCTCTGCGTGCACATCAGGTACGCTTGAGCCGTCGCATGTCCTTACTGCAATGGGGCTTGCGCCGGAAATCGCCCAAGGTTCTATTCGTTTTTCGCTTGGCGACCAGAATACTGCCGAAGAAGTTGATTATTGTATAAGTATTCTGCCGGAGATAGTAAAGCGCCTCCGCGCCATGTCACCATTGAAGAAATAATATATCAGCTGCTGCTCGGGGTGGCTGCTCATGAGGACGTTCGGCGCGCTCCAGCGGCGCGCCTCACTCGACGGAAATTTTTGCACCGCCGGCTGATTGCCGGCGGACCAAGCTGCAAAAATTTCCGGACGCCCCATTCGCAGCCACCCCTGCGCAGCAGCCGCAAGACAAACAACTAGAGGACTGTCCCCATACGAGCACATCATGTTAATCGATACACATTGTCATCTAGACGACCCAAAATTTAATAGCGACAGAGACGAAGTAATCAAGCGCGCGGCTGATGCAGGCATTGGTTACATTATCAATGTCGGTAGTGACCTTGATAATTCAAAAAACGCCATAGCTATCGCGCAAAAATACCCCAATGTCTATGCTACAGTAGGCCTACACCCGCATGATGCTAGTTCATTAGACGATAAAAGCTTCAGCGAATTCAAAAAACTTTCAAAAAGTCCTAAGGTTGTTGCAATAGGCGAAATAGGGCTTGATTATTACCGTAATCTCTCGCCTAAAGGCATCCAGGAAAAAGTTTTCAGAAAATTTTTAGAACTTGCCAAAGAAACTAATCTGCCTGTTGTTATCCACGCAAGAGAAGCTGATATTGATGCAATGAAGATATTAAAAGAATATAAGCCTTTAAAAGGGGTTTTGCATTGCTTTTCAGGCAGTCAAGAGATGTTGAAAGAGGTTTTAAGTTTAGGATTTTATATTTCCTATACATGTGCTGTCACTTTTAAAAATGCGCAGAATCTAAGAGAGCTTGTAAAAAACACGCCTATTGAGCGTATGATGCTTGAGACAGATGCGCCTTATATGGCGCCGCAGGAGTTTCGCGGCAAAAGATGTGAGCCTGCTTATGTGGCTATATTAGCAAAAGAAATTGCAAAGATAAAAGGCTTAAGTGTTGAGGATATTGCTAGGATAACAACGCTTAACGCATATGATTTGTTTGGTATTGGTGAGTCTATGGCTAAAAAAGAAGAAAAAAAGACAATTGCATATAAGATAAGAGATTCGCTATATCTAAATATAACAAACAAATGCACCAATAAGTGCGATTTCTGCGTGCGCAATTTCACTGGTTTTGTAAAAGGCCATTACCTATGGCTTGATAAAGAGCCGACCAGCGAAGAGCTCATAACAGCTGTTGGAGATCCAAAAAAATATAAACAAGTGGTTTTCTGCGGATATGGTGAGCCGACAGAGCGTTTAGATATTATCCTGGAAGTCTCAAAAGCGCTTAAAGCAAAAGGCGGCAATGTTCGCCTTGTTACAAACGGCCATGGTAACCTTATAAATAAAACCGATATAACCCCTAAGCTTAAAGGTTTAATTGATGAATTGTCAGTCAGCTTAGATGTTGATACAAAAGAAAAGTATAATAAGATTTGCAGGCCTGATTTTGGGCCTGATACATTTGACGAAATTAAAAAATTCGTGCTCCAGGCAAAGAAATTTGTCCCTAAAGTAGAGGCAACATTTCTCGATATGCCTGGCGTTGACATTGACAAGTGCAAAAAGATAGCAGCAGACCTTGGCGTTGATTGCAGGATAAGGAAATACAACGAGGTAGGCTAAATTTTGCTTAGGGGTGGCTGCTCATGGGGACGCTCGGTTGTTGCTTGTGGGTTGTTCGCGGCGCTGAAATTTTTTACCGTCGGCTTCAGTTTACGGCTCGCTCATTTGCCGAAATTCCCTCGTGGGTGTAGGGTTTGGGTTTAACTCAGTCAGTTTCGGCATTCGCTCGCCGTAATTCTTCGCCGACTGCTTGGAACAATCTGCGATGGCAAAAAATTTCTAATGCGCCGCTCACAATCCACTGCGCAAGCGATTTGTCATTCTGAGGCCACGTAGTGGCCGAAGAATCTAGCAAGCAAGGGACACGTGCAAAGCTAAAGCGGCAGACGGTACAAAACAATAGAAAGAATAATAAGAATATGAAAAAAAGTGAAGACATAGCTTTGAAGCTTCTTCAAGAAAACCAATGGGAAAAGAGCAAAATAGGTAGATTTGTAAAATGGTTTATTTTTCTTTTAGGATTTTCACAATGTAGGCACTGTTTAAATTGTAAATTTGATGGAGATGTTTATAGAGGGTTTAGAGAATCGTTTTTAATTAGACATGGCAAATGTAGTTTTTCTGGAGACAGTGTATCTTCTGCATTGACTTATGAAGAGCTAAGAAAAATTCACCGATGCCCAGGCTTTATTTCCATGCTTTACAATTTTAAAGATTACGCTATTAGTCCAGTAGAAATAGAAAAGATTAGGTCTATCCGTTCGCAAAGATTTTTTGCATGGATGGGATGGTTTGTAGCGCTTATAACAGCTATTCTGTCTATAATACAGATGAACCGCTAAAAAAATAAAAAGTGGTCAAATATTAAAATGATAGAGCAAGAGATTCTTAAAAATATAGAAATTATTCTTTATAATGCAAAATATTCCAATAATAAGCCAGGCTGGGGATTTTATGCAGCTAACATAATACCTTTTGGTGGTGATCCAGAATATAAATATCATAATGATACAGTTGATATGTTGCGTGATTTGTATCAAAGTCTTCCATCTATCAAAGAAAGGGAATTTTTGCTAAAAAATCTTGAGCCAATACCTGCTATTTTAATATTTATACACAAGCATAAATCTGTCAAACTTGTTTTAGAGCATAAAGATTTTATTTTTATGTTTTTTATAAAAATTGGAGAATTAGAAAGAGCTTTTAAAATAATTAATAAGAAAACAATAGTTACAAAAGATATAAATCAAGTATTCTTTGTTTTATATGAAATTTTATATTTTGAACCTCAGATTTTCGATAATGCTAAATTAGACGAAATATTACTGATAATATATAATTTTGAATCTTTTATAGTAAATTTAAAGGCCTATTGGGAAAAAAAGCAGTATTCTTTAGATGGGAAAAAACTTATTCCTGTTTTTGATGTTGAAAAAATAGCCGATTACCAGGCATCGGACGCTCACATGGTTAAAGAATGCGAGAGTTCGCTTTCTAACATAAAAAATAGAATCTTTGAGATAGAGAAATATAGATTGTCGCTTTCTCTAAAAAAAGAAGGCATAAATTATGAGATTAATCAAGATAAAAAACAGTTGCAAGATATTATAAAAGAATTTGGTTTCGATGAAAGATTGAACGAAGCCGTAATGAAGATTGATGCTATGCTATATAATGCCAAAGATCCGTTTGATTTTAAATTATGCATAGATTTAATAAGGAGTTTTTTGGAAAAATTATGTTTTTCAATAGTATCAAAAATCGGAAAACAAAAGCAAGATTTGCCTTTGGGCTCATCTGTTGATACGATGCGCAATGCACGTAATTATTTCAGAAATAGCAAAATTAATTTTTTAACTCAAAAGGAAGATGAATTGCTTGAAAAATTGTATGCATTTATTTCTGATCCTGATAATGGTGCTCATGCGTTACAGTCAGAAAAAGAATACGCACGAATATCAAGAAATTTTGTTATAGAATTGGGGCTATTTCTTGTAGAAAAATTAAAAAAAGCGGCGATCTAAAAGCTCATAAGTTAGAGACGTCTACCGAGCCAATCGGGAACCTGCATTTTGAATTTGGAAGGAATTAATGAATGAATAAAATATTTCTGTTGGTAGTATTTTTGACAGTAATCATTTTACCTTTACACAGCTTTGCCGAAGACGGTACCTATGATGCGACAGTAACAACGGACAGCGGTACATATGCAGTGCCTGTTGAGGTAGAAGATGGCGAAGTTACACAAGTTCATTGGCCTAATGGTGGCGATATGTCTGCGTCAGGAGCTGATATAGTTGATGGCCAAGCATCTGGAGTTAATTCTAATGGGGATTCGGTTGATATAGAAGTTGATGATTACGGTAAAGAAGAAGAGGATTAGTATATTTATTGGGGGATAAATATGAAGAAATTAATGTTTATCATAGTTTTGTTGTTAGTAGCAATTGTTATATGTGAAACCGCTGATGCTAGAGGACGAATAGGCAGCCGTCGTGTTTATAGCGGCCATGGTAAAGGCAGTCATTACGTTGGCGGTAAATAGTTTGTACCGTCTATAAACCTAGCTTTGTACCTGTTAGAAATTCAAGATTGAAAGTGACCATTTTTGCTTGTTAGATCCTTCGCTTCGCTCAGGATGACAATATAAGGAGCATGGTAAACCCATTTTTGCACGGAAGAAACACTTAACAGTGAGGTGATGAATGAAGAAGAATGTCGAACAGGACTTGATGGTGGTAATAGGAAAGATGCAGGAGCAATTAGCAGTGCTGGAGAGAAAGATTGATACATTAATAAGCAGGCCGCAAGCGCCTGCGCAGACGCAGCAGCAACAGACGAATTTTAGCAGGCCTAATCAGAATAATAACAACAGGCCGCAAAGAACGTTTTATAAGATTATCTGCGCTGATTGCAGTAAAGAATGCGAGATACCTTTTAAACCGGTTTCGGGCAGGCCTGTATATTGCAAAGAGTGTTTCTCAAGGCGAAGGGCTGGAGCAAATATATCAAAGCCAGCGCCTGTAAGTAATATTATAGAAAAAGATTTTACCAAAGTGAAGGAAGAGCCTGCCAAAGCCAAAAAAACAAAGAAAAAGGCAATTAAGAAAAAGAAGAAATAAGGAGCTGTAAAAATTGACTAACAATAAATCTTATCGCATTGTTATTGCCAGTATGATTGGTACGACGATTGAGTTCTATGATTTTTATATCTATGCTACGGCTGCGGTTTCAGTGTTCCCGCTTTTGTTTTTTTCCAAGAGCGATGCAGGCGCGGCTCTTTTAGCGTCAATGGCAACCTTCGGCGTTGCCTTTGTGGCGCGGCCGATTGGCTCAATACTATTCGGGCATTTTGGCGATCGAGTTGGCCGAAAGGCAACACTTGTCGGGTCGCTCTTAACTATGGGGATTGCTACATTTCTTATTGGCCTGTTGCCTACAGCCATGCAAATCGGTTTGCTGGCCCCTGCGTTACTGACTATTTTACGTTTCTGCCAAGGGCTTGGGCTTGGCGGAGAATGGTCGGGTGCCGCGCTCCTGGCAGCTGAAAACGCAAAAGACGGCAAAAGGGCAATGGCTGCAATGTGGCCGCAATTAGGCGCGCCATTTGGCTTTATTTTAGCTAATGGCTTTTTTTTGCTGCTTACAGTATTTTTTAACTATAATTCTGCGAAGGCAAATCTGCAAAGTGATTTTATTGCCTGGGGCTGGCGAATTCCGTTTTTGGCGTCAGTTGTCATGGTTGCGGTAGGGCTTTATGTGCGGTATAAACTTGATGAGACTCCGGTATTTGCCCGGGCATTGGCCCGTGGAGAGAAACTTAAAACACCACTGGCTGTTGTGATGAGGCACCACTTAAAGAAGCTTATATTGGGAGCTTTTATTATGCTTGCAACCTACGGATTGTTTTATCTGATGACAACATGGATACTTTCCTATGCAATCGGGGCAACGGAACTTGGTTTCCTGGGTATTGGTTACCGTGGTTTTCTGGTGCTGCAGATTATTTCAGTGTTTTTATTTGCCGGGATGATTCCGGTTGCAGGTTGGTTGGCGGATAGGTATGGCCGCCGGAGTTTTCTTTTGGTAGTGACCGCTGCCATTATTTTGTTTGGTTTTTCATTTAAATATTTTCTTGATCCTGTTGTTATGGGTACAGGCAACAGCGCGAACATGGGGCTTATGCTGATTTTTTTGTGCATCGGCATGGCGTTAATGGGTTTGACATTTGGCCCGATGTCTGCAGTCCTGCCTGAATTGTTTCCAACTAATGTGCGATATACCGGCTCCGGTATTTCCTATAATATTTCCTCTATCCTGGGCGCTGCTTTGACTCCGTTTGCAGCTGTTTGGCTTGCTGAAAAGCTGAGGGTTGGCGCTGTTGGTTTGTATCTAGCGGCGCTTGGAGCGCTGACGTTTATTGCGTTGTGTTTTTCCAAAGAGACGAAGCATGCTAACCTTGATATGCTGGAGGAAAGAAGAGCGACTGTAGGCATTGAAACAACGTCACCGTAGCCGTTTAGGTAAAAAAGGGGGTGTAGAAGTGATTACTATAAATTATGATAAATGTTGTTGGAAAGATGGTAAATGTGTCAGCTGTGGATGCGGGAGCGGGAGCAAGGCATGCGAAGGATGCGTTGAGGCGTGCCCTGTTGGCGCTTTGGAGAGGCAGAAGCTGGTCGTATTTTATCCTGAAAAATGCATTGACTGCGGCGCATGTATAGATGCCTGTAAATACAAAGCAATAACAAACTAGTAAATACTGAAAAATATGGCGCAAGTATCCATAAAACGGTGCTATGATTATAGCCCGCAGAATGTGCAAAGAGCTGTTAGTGAGGCAGTCAGCCTGCTTGGCGGTATTGAGAAGTTTGTCAAGGCAGGGCAGAAGGTGTTAATTAAGCCGAATTTGCTATCAGCGCGCAAGCCTGAAGAAGGCGTATGCACACATCCTGAAGTTGTGAGGGCTGTAATAAAGATTGTCAAAAAAGTAACAGATAATATTTTTGTCGGTGATTCGCACGGCGGCTTTGATATCATAAACATGGACAATGTTTATGAGGCATCAGGCATAAAAAACGTCTGCCTTGAGGAAAAAGTTACTCTTGTCAGATTTGACGCTGTTTTAAATGTGGAAGGCATCCCGTTTGCAAAGATAGTAAAAGAGGTTGATGTTATAATAAATGTGCCGAAGATGAAAACGCACGGCCTGTTGATATTAACAGGCGGCGTAAAAAATATGTTTGGCGCTGTTGTGGGAAGGCATAAAGCAGAGGCGCATTTTAAACATGTTAAGCCAAGCGATTTTGCTTTTTATATTATAAAGATTTTTATGTATGTAAAGCCCGCGTTTACTATAATGGACGGTATAGTTGCCATGGAAGGCGACGGCCCTGCCGCAGGCGCATTAAGGGATGCCGGGTTGATCTTAGCCAGCCCTGATGCCGTGGCTTTAGATGCTGTGTTCGCGGATATAGCGGGGCTTGAACCAAAAAATGTTTTGACAACTGTTTACGCGGGAAAGATGGGTTTGGGCACATCTGACTTGGCTGAAATCCAGATTCTGGGCGAGCCGCTTGACAGTGCCAGGATAAAAGATTTTAAAATGCCAGAGGCATCATTTATTTATAATGCGCCTGCCTGGATAATTAAAATATTCGGCAGGGCTATAAAAACATTCCCTATTATTAAAACAGGTTCTTGTGTCAGCTGTAGGATTTGCGAAAAAAATTGCCCTGCTGACGCAATAAATATTGATAAATACCGGATAGATTATTCAAAATGCATATTTTGTTTTTGCTGCCATGAGTTGTGCCCGCATGCGTCAATAGGTGTGCATAAACCATTAATGGGTAAACTATTAACTTTTTTAATGAAAATGAGGCGTAAAAATGTCCATCGAAACGATAACATGGAAAAATAACGCAGTAAGGATAATAGACCAGACAAAGCTTCCTCACAAGCTTGTTTATATTAATTGCCGCGATGTAAAGACGCTTGTGTCTGCCATAAAAAAGCTAAAAGTTCGAGGCGCGCCTGCCTTGGGTGTCGCGGGCGCGTTTGGCGTGGTGTTGGGCGTAAGGAATATTAAAAACTCAATTAAGCAAATTGCCGCATCGCGGCCTACTGCTGTAAATTTATTTTGGGCGCTTGAGCGTATGGAAAAAGTTGCCGCTACGCATAGAAATAAGAGTGTTAAGGATTTAAAGAAGATTTTATTAAAAGAAGCGTTTAAGATTCAGGAAGAAGACAAAAAAACCTGCCGCGCTATGGCATTACACGGCGCAGAATTAATTAAGTCAGGGGATAGTATATTAACACATTGTAATGCAGGCGCATTGGCAACAGCTGACTATGGCACCGCGCTTGGTGTTTTATATAAAGCAAAAGAGCAGGGTAAGAAAATCAAAGTTTACGCGGATGAAACGCGGCCGCTTTTACAAGGCGCGCGCCTTACTGTTTGGGAGCTTATGCGTAATGGTATTGACACTACGTTAATATGTGATAATATGTCTGCCAGCTTAATGGCACAAGGCAAGGTTGATAAAATTTTTGTTGGCGCAGACAGGATTGCCGCCAATGGCGATACAGCGAATAAGATAGGGACATATTCATTGGCAGTTTTAGCAAAATATCATAAAATACCTTTTTATGTTGTGGCGCCTTGTTCAACAATTGACTTTAAGATAAAAACCGGAAAAGAGATTCCTATTGAAGAACGCGATGCTGATGAAGTTAAAAGTTTTGGCGGCGCGCAAACAGCGCAAAAAAATGCAAAGGCTTGGAATCCGGCTTTTGATGTTACGCCGCGCCAGTTAATAACAGCAATAATCACTGAAAAAGGAGTTCTTTAGACCGAACGGCATAAATTGTATCCCTCGCGACTAAACGTGATAGCAGGTCGCTAGGGATGAAATTTCAACGTGTAAAGTAAGGGAAATTTCAATGGATAAAATTGATGTTGCGATAATAGGAGCAGGCGCAGTCGGCCTGGCAGTGGCAGCTGAAATTGCAGATGGCAGTAAGAGCGTATTTGTTATTGAAAAAGAGCCGGATTTTGGCAAACACACAAGTTCAAGAAACAGCGAGGTTATACATGCAGGCATTTATTATAAGCCAGATAGTTTAAAGGCAAAACTTTGCATAGAGGGCAACGCGCTTATTTATGAAATCTGCGAAAAAAACAGCATACCTTATAAAAAGATTACAAAGATTATCGTTGCTGAAAGCGAGAGAGAAATAGGTGATTTATACAGGCTGTATAAAAACGCCAAAGACAGCGGCGTGCCGCAGTTGGAGATGGTTAATGATGTTCAGATAGCAAAAATGGAGCCAAAGGTTGAAGCAAGCGCAGGGATATTCTCGCCAAATACAGGCATATTTGACACGCATTTATATATGAAATACCTTATTGCAAAGGCAACTGAAAATAAAGCCCAGATTTCCTATAATTCAGAAGTAGTTGAAATTAAAAAAACAGCTGACGGATATGAAGTTACAGTTTTAGATTCTGATAAACAAAAGTTTTCATTTCTCGCGCAGGTAGTGGTAAATTCAGCAGGCTTATTTGCTGATAAAGTTGCCCAAATGCCAGGTATTGATATAAAAAAGCAAGGCTATGATTTAAAATTTTGTAAGGGCGAATATTTCAGGGTCAGCGGCAAGAGCAAAAATCTTGTAAGCCGTTTGGTTTATCCTGTGCCGCGGCCGCATGGCCACAGTTTAGGCATACACGCGGCTGTTGATTTGGCAGGCAATTTGCGGTTTGGGCCTGATGAGTATTTTATGAAAGAAAACATTATTGATTATACAGTTGACGAGTCGCAGAAAAATGCGTTTTTTGAGTCAGTAAGCAGGTATCTTCCGTCTGTAAAACTTGATGATTTTTATCCTGATACAGCAGGAATCAGGCCAAAATTGCAAGGCCCTGATGACGGCTTTAAGGATTTCGTGATAAAAGAAGAGAAAGATTTAGGTTTTGAAGGGTTTATAAATTTGATAGGTATTGAGTCGCCTGGCCTAACTGCTTCGCCTGCGATTGCGAAGATGGTAAAAGGAATGTTGAAATGAGCCTCAAACAATTGGGTGAATTTGGATTAATAAATAAGCTGGCAAAAGGCATTAAGAATGATAAGTCAGTCATTGCTGGTGTTGGTGATGATGCCGCAGTGCTTAAATTCACAAAAAAAGAATACCTGCTCTTGACATGCGATATGTTGGTTGAGGATGTGCATTTTTTAAGAAGCGCGCATCCTGAAAACATAGGCTGGAAAGCAGTTTGCTGTTCTGTCAGCGATATCGCGGCCATGGGCGGTGTGCCGAAATGGCTAATTGTTTCAATAGCCTTGCCTAAAGATTTAGAGGCCGTGTACATAGATAATATCTACAAAGGCATTAAAAAAGCCGCGTCAAAATTTAATGTAAATATAGTTGGAGGAGATACTGTTAGTTCATCTAAATTGGTTATAGATGTGGCTATGGTTGGCAGTGTTAAAAAGAGTAATTTAAAAAAGCGCTCAAATGCAAAACAAGGCGACGCGATTTTTGTAACAGGCGCATTAGGCAATTCTGTAAAATCTGGTAAACATCTAAAATTTACGCCAAGGCTTAAAGAATCTCAAGTTTTAGTGAATAATTTCAATATAAATTCAATGATGGATATATCAGACGGTTTGTCAGGCGACCTGTGGCATATATTAGAAATGAGCAAGGCAGGCGCTGTTGTGTATGAAAAGTATATGCCTAAGGCAAAAGGCGCTTCGCTTGATTCTGCGTTTAATGAAGGCGAAGATTTCGAATTATTATTCACAGCGCCAAAAAAAGAAGCCTTGCGCATTATGGAAAAGTTCCCGTTTTTTTCTAAAACTCCGGTAACCTGCATAGGTGAAATTATTAAAGCCGGCTTTGGATTAACATTAATTGATAAAAATAATAAACCAATACAAATTAGGCCAAAAGGTTATGACCATTTCGCGTAAATTTTTATCCAACAGCGCAAAAGAGACAATTGATTTTGCTGAAAAGTTTGCTAAGGGCTTAAAAGCAGGCGATATCATTGCGCTTATCGGCAATTTAGGCGCAGGGAAAACTACCTTTACCAAAGGCATAGCAAAGGGTTTGGGTGTAAAAAATTACAGCCATGTCAACAGCCCTACTTTTGTGCTTATAAAAGAATACAAAGGCAAGATTCCGCTATATCACTTTGACCTTTATAGATTGGATAATATAAAAGATATAGAAGACCTGGATTCTGATGGGTATTTTTTCGGCCATGGCGTAACTGTCGTTGAATGGGCTGATAAATGCAAAGCTTTATTGCCGAAAAAATATATCAGGGTAGAGTTTAAAATAAAAGGTGAAAATAAGAGAGAGATAAGTATAAAATGAATATTCTAGCAATAGATACAGCAGGGCCGAAGTTGAGTATAGCTATAGCCAAAGATGATAAGATAATTGCGCGATACAAATCAAAAAACGAGAGATCGCATTCTGACATGCTTGCGCCGGCAGTTGAAAAATTATTGAAACATGTAAGGGCGAATGGCCATTCGCCCTTACAGCCTAAAGATATAGATTTATACGCGATATCAATAGGCCCTGGTTCTTTTACAGGCCTGCGCATAGGCGTGGCGTTTATTAAAGGTATGAATTTGTTTTTTAATAAGCCGATTGTAGCTGTGCCGACATTAGACGCTATGGCATCTATGGTGGATGCGGATATTGTTTGCCCTGTCGTGGATGCAAAGCGCCAGAATGTGTACACATCTATTTATAAAAAAGGAAAAAGAGTTTTAAAATATTCTGTTATACCAATCAGCGAGGTTTTAAAAATTGTAGGGGCGTATTGCAATACGCCCCTACGTACCGCGGTTTTTACAGGCGATGGCATAGATGTTTACAAAGAAGAAATTGTGAAAGCGCTGGGTAAAAAAGCCGTTTTTGTTGATAAGAAATACTGGTATACAAGCGCAGATATTATTGCTAAAATCGGTTTGGCGATGTATAATGATAAAAAAGGTGTAATAACGGATTTAAGCCAGTTATCGCCGATGTATTTATATCCGAGGGATATACAATGTCGCGGCCTACGACAGCAGAAATAGACTTATCAGCCCTTGAACATAATTTGAACCTTGTCAGGGAAATGGCAGGCGATAAAGTAAAGCTTTTATGTGTTGTAAAGGCGCATGCATACGGGCATGGCATAAAAGAAGTCGCTAAAAAACTATTTTCCTGCGGCATAGATTATTTTGGGGTTGCGACTGTTGACGAAGCAAATACTTTAAGAAATTACCTTGGCGTGGGTGTGTCAATATTGGTGTTGGGTTCTATTTTTAAGGAAGAGACAGACGAAGTCCTGCGAAATGATTTGACTCAAACAATAGCTGATAAAGATGTAGCAATAGCTTTATCGCAAAGCGCTAAGAAATTCAATAAAACCGCGCGCGCGCATATAAAAGTTGATACAGGCATGGGCCGTATTGGCATATGGCATGAAAATGCGATTGATTTTATCAAATGGGTAAAAGGCCTGGGCAATATTGAGATAGAAGGAATATGGACCCATTTGTCCAGCGCTGATGATGATATTGATTTTACAAACGAGCAGATATACATTTTCAGGGAGTTGATAAAGGAATTAGAGGGGCAGGGTATAAATGTTTCTTTAAAACATGTCGCAAACAGCATGGCTGTTATAGGTTTTAGCGGAGCGCATCTTAATCTTGTAAGGCCAGGCCTTATTTTGTATGGGCTTTATCCGAAGAGCGGCTTAAGGGACAAGGTTAATTTTAAGCCTGTAATGACAATAAAAACAAAGATAGTATTTTTAAAAGAAGTTCCTGCGGGCAGATTTATAAGTTATGGCAAACGATTTACCACTCATAGGTTGACAAAGATAGCCACATTGCCAATAGGATACGGCGATGGCTATCCAAGGGCGCTTTCGAATAAGGCAAGTGTTTTGATACGTGGCGAACGCGCGCCTGTAGTAGGAACGATATGTATGGACCAGATTATGGTTGATGTGGGTCATATAACAGATGTAAAAGTAGGGGATGAGGTTGTATTATTGGGGAAACAAGGTAACGAACAGATTAGCGCAGAAGAGTTGGCAGAGTTGTCTGACACAATTCCTTATGAAATAGTTTGTTCAATTGCACCAAGGGTGCCGAGGATATATTTAGATGAAAAAGATAATATTGTCACAAAAGAAATACGACGAAATGTTGAAAGAGTTGGAATATCTTAAAACCACACGCCGCCGTGAATTATCAAGAGAAATTGGTTTAGCCCGTGAAAAAGGCGATATCAGCGAAAACGCCGAATATGACGCGGCAAAAGACGCGCAAGGCATGCTTGAGAAACGCATATCAGAGCTAGAGGATAAGCTTTCGCGCGCGACAGTTATGGAAAATGTTGAGATAGCATCTGATAAGGCGTATATAGGCGCAACTGTTAAAGTAAAAGATCTGGATTCAGGTGATGAAACCAGTTATACATTAGTCGCAGAAGAAGAGGCAAATTTCAGCGAAGGTAAAATTTCATTAGATTCTCCTATCGGTAAAGCCTTGCTTGGCCAAAAAAAAGGCTATTCAGTAGAAATTAAAGTTCCTGCCGGTATTATAAAATATAAAATTGTAGGTATAAGCCGAGAATAAGAAAATAGTAAAAAACATAGCCATGTCCTATTTCCGCGAAGCGTGGACTAAAATAGATACACCCGTTCTGTGACGAGATCTGTATTTTTGAAAAAAATCAGCAAATCATCTTTACGATTTTAGTACCTTCTCTTAAATCAAAGAACGCTT